>Ga0326728_10000144_pt1 | contig 290735 bp, 248 predicted proteins | sample MB3enrmetagenome_FD_207602 | JGI IMG/M metagenome (GOLD analysis project Ga0326728, IMG submission 207602) | Lab enriched peat soil microbial communities from McLean, Ithaca, NY, United States - MB31MN | ecosystem: Environmental > Terrestrial > Soil > Wetlands > Peat | place: USA: New York...
ACTGGTATGGCGGCTCGTGCGGAGGCACATCGGTGGGCACGGGCAACGGTCTGAGTGTCAGCCCGACGGCGAGCACGACCTACTACGGGTGTTATGAGGATGGGGCGCCGTGCAGTTACACCTCGGCATGCGCCTCGGTCACCATCACGGTGAACGCGAAATCTTCTGATCCGACCTCGGCCACGGCCTCGGCGACGACCATCTGCAACGGGCAATCGACGGCGCTGACGTTGAACGGCGGTGCCGGCGGGACCAGCGAGACGATTCACTGGTATGGCGGCTCGTGCGGAGGCACATCGGTGGGCACGGGCAACGGTCTGAGTGTCAGCCCGACGGCGAGCACGACCTACTACGGGTGTTATGAGGATGGGGCGCCGTGCAGTTACACCTCGGCGTGCGCCTCGGTCACCATCACGGTGTTGACAGATCCGTTCCAGCGCTGGCAGCTGTTGTATTTCGGGTGTACGAATAGCGGTTCGGTGTGCGCCCAGGCGGCACCGGATGCCGATCCGTACGGCAAAGGCATCAGCAATACCAACCAGTTCCTGGCCGGGCTCAATCCAACGAACCTCGCGTCGGTATTCACCATCGTCGCGGTCGGGCAGTCGGGTGGAACCAACACGGTCACATGGAAGGGGTCCGGTGGCGACGTTAACGCGGCGTCGTTCTGTGGTCCTACCGTGATTACGAACATTGTGCAGGGCTCCGTCGGTGCGGTGGGTGGCTACACCAACAACTTCACTGATATCAGTGGCCCAATGGTCGTTGTGCCGGCCGGTGACACGGTGACAAACTACTCGGATGCCAGCGGCACGAATGTCTACTACCGAATTCGTCTTGGGCCGTAGGACGATCTTCCTGAAAAGCAATAGACGGCTACGGTCGCTGGCCGTATCGGTGCGAACGCACACTGCGCAAGGGCGTGCCAGAACAGCATGCCGGGGTTCCTGTGAATGTCGCGGGCGCGGTGGGACTACAACGTGCCCGGTTCAAGGCCGAAATAGCTCTTCGCGTTGTGATAGCAAACGTTGCGAACCAGTTCGCCGAGCATATCCATGTCGTGCGGCACGGTGCCCCTGGCAACGTCGCGTCCGATGATGTCGCAGAGCAATCGGCGGAAGTACTCGTGGCGGGAATATGACAGGAAGCTGCGGGAATCGGTGATCATCCCGACAAACCGGCTGAGCAAGCCGAGGTTCGACAAGGCGTTGATCTGCCACTCCATGCCTTCCAATTGGTCGAGGAACCACCACCCGCTGCCCAACTGCAGCTTGCCCGGGACACTCCCGTCCTGGAAATTGCCCAGCATCGTGGCGAACGCATAGTTGTCCGCCGGATTCAGGTTGTAAAGAATCGTCTTGGGAACGCGATCGTTCTGGTCGAGCTTGTCAAGATAACGCGCCAGTGGCTCCGCTTGGAGCCAGTCGCCGATCGAATCAAACCCCGTGTCAGGGCCCAGCGTGCGCATGCGTCGGGTGTTATTGTTGCGCATGGCGCCAAGGTGGAATTGCATGACCCATCCGTGGGCGTGATACTGCTCGCCCAACCACAGCAGGATGAAACTGCGAAACTTGTCTGCATCCGCGGGCGACACCTGCCGTCCGCCACGCGCCGAGTCGAAAATTCGCTTCGCATCGGCCTCGCTGCAATCATCGGCGATTATACGGGTCAACCCATGGTCGGACAGGCGGCATCCGTTCGCGTGAAAGAAATCGACTCGCCCTTGCAAAGCGGTGAGGAAGTCGCCAAGATTGCGCGGTTCACCCAGTTTGTCCACCCACGCATTCCACGACTTGGTTTGGTCCAGCGTCAGCGCCTTATCCGGACGGAAAGTCGGATACACACGGGTCCGCAGACGGCCATCCTTGCGGATCCGTTGGTGATGTTCGAGGGAATCCGCTGGATCGTCCGTCGTGCACACAACGGTGACCCGATTGGATTCGAGAATCTTTTGCACGGGCATGGAGGCCAGCTTTTCGTTCGCCTCGTCCCAGATCTCCTTCGCGGTGCTTTCGTCGAGCCGGTTGTCGATCCCGAAGAACCGCTTCAGTTCAATGTGTGTCCAATGATAAAGCGGGTTGCGCAGCGTCTGCGGAACGGTGCGGGCATAGGCGAGAAACTTTTCCCAATCGCTGGCATCGCCGGTGCAATATTTCTCGGGCACGCCATTGGAGCGCATGGCCCGCCACTTGTAGTGGTCGCCAGCCAGCCAGACTTCATACAGGTTGCGGAACTGTTTGTTCGCGGCGATTTGGTCGGGCGGCAGATGGCAGTGATAATCGAAAATCGGCTCGCGCGCTGCGTGTTCGTGATACAACTTGCGCGCCACCGGTGTCTGCAGAAGAAAGTCCTCAGTAATGAAGGCCTGCATGGGGTCAGCCTCTCGCCAGCAGCGAGAGGTGCTTCGTCAGGTGTCGCTCCACCAGTTCTTCGTGTAACGCGGCGTGGCCCTCCAGCGTTTCCAGAATCCGCGGCTTGAAGGTCGGATGCGTGAGCACCGAGCCAAAGGTTACATGCAACAGTTGACGGCCTGCCACCTCGTCGAGAAACCGCGGTTCCTCTTTGGGCCCGCTGAACTTCGGCAGGGCGGCGACATCCGCCTGCGTCGTTGAAATGTGGTAGCTCTGGCGATCCGATCCAAACCGGCCCCGGCAAAACTCCACGATCTCCGCAAACAGTTGCGGGGCGGTGCGCGCCACAACCCGGAGGCCTTCGAGGTAGCTTGTCCCGGATGTTTTCACATGAAGCAGTTGGCCGCACACGCGACCGACAATCGGGTAGATCGAAAACTTATCCGAGCCGCTGTGAACGCTGATTTTGTACGGTCCACAGAACCGCGCGATCTCCAGATGGTCACGCAAGGATGCTTCGAACTTCTTCAGGTCGCCCTTGTAATCAATGCCCTTTTCGAAGTCGCCGATGAATCGCGGCGCCACGCTGACCACGCGGGCGACGGCCAGACGCCGAAGCTCCAAGCCGATGAACAAATGATCCAGGACGCTGGTTGGCTCGCTGGTCTCGTCCACGCTTACTTCGATCTCAAAGGGGCGCGTGCCCATGGTCTGGGCTATGTGACGCCCCATGAGCCCGACGTGATCGAGCGCACGTCCGTATTTCACCGCGGCGTTGCGGAGGGATGCGACATCGAATTGCAGTTTCCCGACGTTGGGCACGTCAAACTTGCGTCCCAAATAAGCCGACTCCTGCTCCCGCGTGAGCGCGCCTTTGCCGACGTGCTCGGAAGGATCAATGGTGAAGAAACAAAAGCCGGCGGCAGCCATCCGACTAACATGCTCGGTCGTCTTTAAGTGGTCGGCATCCGCCCCCCAAGAGCCTCCATAGCCTCTCTCCGCCAGAGCAATGATCGCAGCCTGCATGACCTGTTGTGCCGTCCGCTGCGTGCGTTCCAACTCGCGTATGGACTGCTGCGCGAAGATCGGGGCGAAATCGAATTTCCGCGCGGCAGCGAGATGTCCTGGTGTGGCCAACCCGAATCGGTCGCCAAACCCAAATGATTTCACAAGACCAAGCGGAGTGGGGGAAACCACGGCCTTGGCAGTGAGGGGGACAGATGACGTTTTTCTTGTTGCGGGTTCAGCGGGTGATGTCGTATTCATTGTGGTCACAATAGATCATGGGCACATATCACTACCATTACATTTTACGATGGAAAGGTTCACCCGCCAATGCGATTCGAGTATCTTCTAGCGTCATGATTGCTGAGACTACTTGGATGTGTGTATGAGCTTGCTTCCCAAGGCATTACATTTGCCGCCGCCGGGGCGCCCTCGATGGGTCTGCCCGGAAAGCGCCCAACTCGATCTTTTGTATCTGGCGTGGGGGCATCGCCAGTACGGTCAGAACCCCATTCCTGTGTCGCGCCACCCAGGCTGGCACTACGTGTTGGTGAACCGGGGCAAACCGACATTGGTCCTCGAGAACGAGCAAGTCACGCTCAGCGCCGGCGACTTCCTGGTGGTTGATCCGGATTGCGCGAGTGGCTGGACGGACCGTCCCGAGGGTGTGTCCGATCTGCTGGTTTGGATCTGGCGAACCGGGCCGCAGTGCGCGGAGTGTGCCGCGGAATCGGGAGGATATCGCCAATGGACAATTGGCACGCGCCTGTGGCACAAGCTGGAACAGCTTCATGGACTGTGCCGTCTGGAGGTGGAGCGGCCCGACGAATTGACCAAACTCGCCATCAAGCAATTGCATCTCTCGATTGACGTCACCGTGGCGCGGCACGTTCAGCGCAGGATCGGGCCGCCCGAACCATCGTTGCGCATGGAATTGGCGGTGCGATGGATGGCGCAGAACCTGGCTGAGCCCAATCCGGTCTCGGCGCTCTGTGAGTACCTCCAAATTTCTCCGGCCACGGTCGTGCGGATGTTCCAAACGCATCACGGGGAATCTCCCGCGATGTACCACCAGCGTCTGAAAATGGCGAGGGCCCAGGAATTACTGGAGACCGAACGCTTCACCGTCAAGGAAATTGCCTACGCGCTGGGATACAAGCACCCCAACGATTTCAGCCGTGCGTTCAAGCAATTCGTCGGCAAAAGCCCGAAGTCAATCGGCGGCAACGCGGGCTCGCGCAGCCAGTCGCACTAGGCGGCTCTCGCCCGGTCTGCAGCGGCAGTTTTCTCACTATGGCGGCACGGTGCCCATCGCGCGCAACTGCCGCTGGGCATCCTCGTGGCCCGGGTCGAGGCGCAACGTTTCGCGGAATTGTTCCATCGCCGCCCGGGGTTTCCCTTGGGTTTCCAGTGCGAGACCGAGTCTATAATGAGCCTGAGCGGAATTCGGCGACAAGACGACCGCACGCTGGTAATTCTCGATGGCTTCATCGAGTTGGCCCTGTGCGGTCAGCACATCCGCAAGGTTGCCGTAGGCATCGGCATAATCCGGTTTGATCTGGATGGTTTTCCGATACTGTTCAAGAGCTTCATTCCGTCGTCCCTGGATCGCAAAGGCTACTCCCAGGTTGTAGTGGGCCTCGACAAAATCAGGATGGAGGCGCACCGCTTGCTCGAATTGTGCGATTGCCTCGGTCACTTTGTCAGATTCGAGCAGCGCGCTGCCAAGGTTATTATGCGCCTCGGCGTAGTCGGGCCTGATGCGCAAGGCGGTTTCATATTCGGTGATCGCATTCGCCAGCTTTCCGAGTTGAAGCAGAGCATTGCCAAGGTTGTAGCGGGTTTCGGGTTGATTGGGCTGGATCTGTAGCGCGCGACCAAACTCTTCGATGGCTGCTGGCGCGTCGCCCAATTGAAGCAAAACATTTCCCAGATTGTTGTGTGCCTCAAAATAGTCCGGCGCGATCCGCACAGCCTGCTCATAATGCTGCCGGGCCTCGGTGAGCTCTCCCCTGCCCCTCAATATGACCCCCAGGTTGTTCTGGGCCAAACAGGAATCGGGATCCTTGGTCAAGGTGTCCCTCCAGAGCGTCTCCGGGTCTCGATAGACGTGCGTTTGCTCCCATGTCGAGGCTCCCAGCGCCAGCAGAAGGACTACTGCGGCGAACTTTCCAAACGCGACGTTTTGTGGGCCGGCCCGCTGGACAATCGCAGCGCCACCGCCGACAACCAGGGCTATCAGGCCGATGATTGAGAAATATTGCCAGCGGTCAGCGACCAGCGAGTATCGCATGAAGTAGACATTGAAAAACCCCAGGGCCGGCAAAAGCATCAGCGTGTAGAAGCCAAGACCCAACAGGCAGGGCCTCCCCCACCGACGACGGTACCGCCAGCACATTGCCAAGCCAACCGTCCACAGCAGCCCCGGGGCATAGGAGAGGAGGTTGTTCGGATCTATCTGCCATCGTCGATAAACGAAGCACAGGTTCAGCGGCAGCAGCGCCTTGTACAGGTAGAACCAGAGCGCGTAGCCTGCCCCTGCCAGCCGCGACCCAAAGCTGTCATTGCGCACGATATCCGCCGCGATGGCGCGGTGATTTTGAAACCAAACCGTCACGCAACCCAACAAACCCGCCAGCCCGAAGAACGGGAGTGTGCGCAGCACGTCCGGCCAGCCCACTTTGCTCCGTCGCCACCACGCGATTCCCAGCAACACCACGGGCAGTGTAACGACCGCGGTCTTGCCCAGGAGCGCCAATCCGAACATCCCCAAGGCGAGCCACCACCAGCCCCGATGGCCTGTGTCTTCAAATGTCAACCATCCCCACAGTGTCAACGCGAAGAAAAACATCGCGAGTGTATTCTTGCCTTCGGCGATCCAGACCACCGATTGCGCGTTGACCGGGTGCACGGCAAATACCGCCGCCGCCAGCCACGATGCCGGGACCTTCAGCCGTGCCAGCACACGCCACCAAACGACCGCGCTCAGTGCGTGCAGGATTACGTTGACTACATGGTAGCCTTGGGGATTCCTGCCCCAGAGGCGCCATTCCACCCACCACGTCGTCGAGGTCAGCGGCCAGTAATCAACAGATTCGGTGGTGCACCAGAGCCGGTATAAACCGTCGGGCATGGTCACCAGATGATTGTTAACAATGAGGGCGTCGTCATCCAAAATGAAGCCGTCTCGGGACGCAGGCAGGTAGGCCACGACCGTCAGCAAGACAATGACAGCCGCAGGCAACGCCAACGATTTCCATGTCTTGTTTATTGGCGCTGGCAGTGTGTTTGTCACATTATCAAGCTTCTCTCCCACGTCGGGGCATGTCCAATTTCACGCGCCATTTCCAAATTCGGCTCTCAGTGAACCGACCGCGCTCGGGCCAGGTTATTTTGGGCCTGGGTGTAATCGGGCTTGATCCGCAGGGCTTGCTCATACTGGCCAATGGCTTCCTGCACCTTGCCCAGCCGAAACAGGGCATTGCCCAAATTGTTGTGCGCCTCTGCGTAATCGGGTTTGATCCGCAAGGCTTGCTCCCAGTGATCCATTGCCTCCTGCACCTTGCCCAGCCGAAACAGGGCATTCCCCCAATTGCTGTGCGCCTCGGCATAATCGGGCCTGATCCGCAGGGCTTGCTCATACTGGCCAACGGCTTCCTGCAGCCGGCCCTGTCGCATCAAGGCGATCCCCAGGTCGTTGTGCGCCTCGGCATAATCGGGCCTGATCCGCAATGCCTGCTCGAAGTGGCCGATCGCCTCCTGCAGCCTGCCCTGTTGCATCAAGGCGACCCCCAAACTGTTGTGCGCCGCGACATAATCGGGTTGAGTCTGCAGCGCCTGCTGGTAATGACCGATCGCCTCCTCCACTCCGCCCGCCTGGAATAAACCATTCCCCAAACTGTAGTGCGCCCGAGCGTTGCCGGGATCCTTCTCCACGGTGTCCTGCCAGACGTTCAACACCGATTGGTAATCCTGATTGCGTTGAATGGTCACGAGGCCCAGAACCGACGCCACGACAAAAAGCACAAGCAGGCTCCGACGCCCGATCCAGGCGTACCCCCCCAAAACGGCCATTGTGGCCACCGCCGCCAGCGGCAGGTACATCCGGTGTTCCGCGATCGGGGACCCCACAATCGGCACCACGCTGGAGGTGGGGGCCAAAATTACGAAGAACCAGGCGCCAACAAACCCGAGGGACGAGCACCGTCTTAGCCCAACCCAGACGGCGGTTGCCAGGACAACCAGGATCAGTGCATACGGGGCCACCGCCACCACATTCTTCGTCGGCACATAGAACCCGTAGTCGAAAACCAGCGGATACGGCCAGAGGGCCAGCCGCAGGTACTGCACGACCGCCCGACATTCCGTCAGCGCATAGCCCCACCACGAAATTCCCAAGCCATAGCCGACACTGCGGTCGTGCAAACCGGCCATCAAGTAGCCCAGCAACAGCCAACTACTGGCCAACCCCAGATACAGCCGCCAGTGCCGGCTCCACGCTTGCCGAAAGCTGCCGCTGACAAACGTCCGGTCGTACAGCAGCACCATCACCGGGGCCGTCACCATCACTTCCTTGCTCGCCATGCCCAGAAAACACGCCGCCACCGACAACGCAAACCATCCACCCGATCTCGGGGAGTCTGTCCCACGAATGAAGCCATACAACGTCAACAGGTAGAACAGCCCCATCAACGACTCGCAACGCTGGGAGATATAGGTCACCGCCTCGGTCTGCAACGGATGAACCGTCCAGAGCAGCGCCACCGCCAGCGCGATCCATTCTCCCGATGCGCCGCTCGTGGCGAGGAGCACTCGCGACGAGCCGAATCGTTCCCGCAACCCCGGCCGCGCCAATGTCCTGCGCACGATCCCATACAACGTGAGGGCTGCCAGAAGATGCACGGCCAGATTGAACGCGTGATAGCCCCAGACACTTGTCCCACCCAGCGCATAGTTGAGCGCCAGCGACAGGTTCACGACCGGGCGTCCTCCCATGAACGAAGCGGTGGGCGGCGATAGGGCCTGCCAGATTGGCCACAGATGGCGAATGCTCAGATTGTCCTGAACCGAGGGAAGATCATCCAGCAGAAGCGGCACTGCGAAACTGTTGTAGTAGGTCACCAGAGCAGCGAAGATAATCATCGCACTGCCAAGGAGGGTCCTCCATCGGTACGGTGATGCTACGGATGCCGCAACTGCAGACAAGCCGAGTGGCGTAGTACCCCGCGACATGATGGCCAAATGCTAACAGTGACGCCACGGCAAGTCTAGCAGGCTGTTGAAAGATTCGTCGTGCAGTCGAGGTCTTGCGACAAGGTGGTTGTCTCGCGGCAGGTCCAGGGCGTTGAGGTGAGCCCGGGTTGAGACCAACGCCGGCCGGATCAAAAGAGGCCGCGCGCCCCTCCAAAAAAAGAAAGAGGGCGTACCGAGCGCACTCGGAACGCCCTCCCCAGGGTCATGTAAGACTTATCGATCTAGCTGCGACGGCCCCTGACCAACCCGACCATCATGGCCAGACCGGCCGCAAGCAACATCCACGTGGACGGCTCAGGGACGACGGCGATGCTGTCGCTGATCTCGACCAAGCTGACGTCCTGTGTGGTAGGCGCCGTGTTGACTTTTTCCAGCCAGCCAAACGCCAGTGAATCGAACGTCGTGCTCGGGACGCTATTGCTATAGCCGCCATAGGTGAATAGAACCGTGCCGCCAGTGCCGCTGCCCAAGTAAAGCGTATTGGTCACGGTGAGCTGGCCCGACCCAGTGAGCGTAACTCGGAAGTCTTCCGTGTACGCGACGCCGTTCGTCAGTACCGCGGTGGCTGTCGCGGTGCCGTTGATGAGTGAGCTGCCCTTTACACCGTTGTATGTGTCCGCAGCGGTATCACTAAACAGCAGGTCCTGATTTCCGACGGTCGCGGTCTGGCTACCCCGGTTGAGTATCTTCGCACTGGTACTGCCCGAGGCGCCCTTGCTGAACAGGTCGCTGGAATAGCCCGTCCAGTTCTGGACTCCGCCGCCCGTTGTATTGGTAGCGCCGGTGATCAGATTGTTCGCCAGAGGGGCAGTTCCATAGGAATTAAACAGCCCGATCCCCAACTGATTTTGAGTGGCGGGGATCGTCAGGTTGGCGGTATCCGTGAACTCGAGGATAAAGTCGATGTAGTCCCCCGTGGTCTGCAGGTTGACCGGCGTGCTCGTAAAGACCGCCGCGCATTCCATGTAAGCGGAACTCGTGTTCGTCATCCACGCGTTCAGATCACCTGTACCAACGATGGCGTCACCGGCCGGCTTGGGACTGACGAAATCGTAGCTGGTCGAGGACGCCGTCGGCGTCCCCCCTGGCGTGCTGGTTCCATCTGTGGTGCTGCCATGGCCGAAGTTATCCGTGAAAACCGGAGTCGGCCCCGGACCTGGATATTGCGCTGAAGCCGATGGGCTAAACAGCGCGCATGTCGTGACCGCCGCGATCGTGGCGGCTGCTGCTACCAATAGTTTCCTTGTCTTCATGACCCTATACCACTCCTTATGTGATACCTCTATTTTGGTTCCTCTGCGTTGTACTCGCACCAAACCTCTTATCCTACCCGCTTTCTACCCTCTTACCCCGCATCGCAGGGTGGCATCTCATCTGTCCCGATGAGAAATTCTACGACAACAACTGGGACGAACGGGTTGCTCCCGCCGTCGTCTGGTTCCTACTCCAAAGTGAAAGCGCAGCCGCCGGGTGTTCACCGAGTCGTGAACGAAGGCACTTGTTATTCGCTGTCATACCTTTCATTTCCGTTCGGCTGCGCTGATTGTTGATCCAATTAGTGATGCTGGTTCTTCCCGTTACGGCAACAACACGCGCACGCGGTAGTACCGGGTTGTGTTGCCGGCGCCCGCGCCGTTGGTATCTATCATGCTGGCTTGCGTGCCCAGTCCCGTCCCTCCACTGAGGATATTGGTCTGGCCGGTGCTCGCAAAGCTATTCGTGGAATAGCTGCCGTTGGCCGTGCCGGTGGTGTACTCGAGCACGTTTGTCCGCATCGCCACGCCTGGCTGGTAGGTGCTGTCGCCACTGGCGCCAAGATAGGTCACCACGACGTTCGTAGCCGCCCCGCTCTGCTTGGCGATACTGATGATGTGCAGGTACGCCGACGCCGAGTTGCCGGCAAACCCGGTCAGGAACTTGTTGGTGTTGCTCATCCCGGTGCCGTACACGTCTTTGCCCGCTGCGGCCTGCGCGTTGATCGAGCCGCCGCTGAAGTACTGGTTCTGCCATCCCTGGAACGGCGTGTACACGGTAACGCCCTGCGCGTTGGTGGCGCTACCGCTCGCATTGACCACGATCTGCGTTATGACGTAGTTACCCGCGCTCGCGTAAGTGTGACATGGCGGATTCGACAAGGCCAACGTCGAATTGCCATCGCCCCAGTACCAATTCCAAGTTGTGATCACGGGCGAACCGGTCGAGCAATCGCTGACGCACGCCTCCAACGCCACCGGGGTGGTCACGGCAAAGCAACCCACCGGCGGCGCGCCGCAGTTCGTGCACCCGACGATCAGGTCAATCTCGCCCAGCGTGTTGGTATTGATCGCGTACGTATACGCGGGATTCGGAACGCTTCCAATTTTGGGGGCGACGATGAAGATGTTGTTGTTGGTCAAACCGCCTCCTACGGGGTTGGTAGCGATCAGGGACGCGGGATAGGTGATCAGCGCGTACGTTCCCGTAGTGAACCCGCCCGAATCGACAAAGTTCAGGTTCCCGTACATTTCGATGCTGTTGGTCAAGAACGGCGTGCCCCCATTATAGTTCGTGGGAGTGTACTGGCCCAAACCAACCTGGATCGGACTATAGCTCGTGCCCAACGCGATTTGCACTATCGTGTTCGTGGCGGTCGTGAAACTATTGCTGCACACCAGTGCGCCGGCCTGGTTGCTAATGGCCGAGAAGCCGAACGCGCCGGTGAGAGTGTTGCTGCCTGTATGCAGGCTGCCAATAATGACGCCCCAGCCTTCGAATACACCATAATTCGAGATGTTTCCGGCCATAACTCCACCATACAAATTCATGGTGTTGGTAGGGGTGATGCACACCTGAGAGAAGCCGGTGGCAGTGCCGGTGGCCTCGACGGTAAACACGTTGCCCGTGCCGCTGAGGCCGGCGGCGGTCGCCGCACAACCGCTGCAAGGTACTCCTGTCAAGTCTACCGCAGCCACTCCCACTACCAAGCTGTGCTCTTTTGCTTGGCCGAAACAGCTCAGAACGCCGCCATTCTTCACGTCGAGGTAGTTGTTGTTCGCCACCGTACCCGTGAGCGTGGAGCGGTTGCCGACGGTCAGGGGCTCGCCGGCCATGTCATTAACGAACGCCCCGTCGGTCACGATCAATGCATTGTTGCTGCTGCCCTGGCTGGAGCTGCTGCCGACCCTGAAGGTGCTGGTCATCGTAAAGCTCGCCGAATTGGAGACGATAACGGTATTGCCGTAGCTCGCGTTTGTGTTTCCGATGGAAATCTGATAGCCCGCCCAATACGTGTTCGGTCCGCTGACGATAATCGTCCCGCACCCCTTGTCAGTTCCCAGGTTTACGTCCTTGGCAGTGGAGCTAACGTATCCATTCGTGACAATTAAGGTCCCGACGCCGGCGTGGCCGACGTTCAGAGTAGAGACTTGAAGGCCAAGGAGGCCCGAGCTGCCACCATAGCAAGAAGCCAGATAAACGACGCTGGTGGCGGTAGCATCATCGCCGACAATAAAGTCGGTGCCGGAGGCTGCCGGATTGAATATCGTATTGGTGGGGATGGTCAGTGTGACCGTCGCCAATGAGTTCGAGCCATTATTGAAAATGTTGCTTTGGACAATGATGACGTCGCCGGCGTTGATCGTCACCGAGTACGTGCCGACATTGGTGAACAGCGCACTGTCATACGCCCCGCCATTCTGTCCCGGATAAGCAGTGGCGGCCACGCTATTACTGAGCACCCAGTTGCCCGCCTCCTCCCAAACGCCGTCGCCATTGAGGCCCGTCCAGTAGTAATTGGTCAACACGGTCTGCGCCTGGCAACCGACCGCGGCCACGAAGAACACGCCAAGGGCCACCGCCCCGGCGGTGAGCTGTTTTCCGAATCGCGACATCAACGAAGATACTGAAGCTGAATTGGTAGGATTCTTATGGAATGCGCGCACGACCCCTCCCGTCCGGTTTATCGTGAAACTCATGTTTTTTCACACCCTCGCGTCGTTGCTCGACGTGACCTGATCCCGTCTCCCGGTTATACACTTCTCCCACAGGGCTGGCTCTCGCATGCCTGCTACACCCCGTTCTTTGCCCCTAACATTAAAGCAAATCCGAGAAAAGTCAATCACAAAAACCCGCCCTATGCCTAGCAATGGCAATCACTGATAAGTGACGCTCTCAGGCATGAGAACTTGCTTGACACGGCAGGGCCATCGTAAGCCAAAAGCCTCCTGGCAGCCCGCAAACGAGCGGGCCCGTGAGGGTTTCCAGGCTCTATCTCAGTCGTGACGAGAACAATCCACCGTTGAGATCCCAAGAGTCACGTTCTGATGGCGCTCGACTCTCGTCGCATCATGTGGAGTTTTGTCAAGTGATATTGTCGGTCGGACGGATTCTTCTCGTTCCGCCCGCGTGACCGATCATCAAAGAATTTGCTTTCCCGAGCTTGATTCATTGAGCGGAAACGACAATCGACGACCCGGATAGGTGACGCACGCTTGCCGTTCGCCGCGTGGAAAATTCCTTTCCGGATCCCACGACCAATGCACCTGGTTATCACGGGTCCGTGGTCGCCTCGCCACCGGGAACCGGCGGGCGCTACAGGGCCTGCTCTGCCGGTGTCGAAGAGCCGTTCGTTTCGAAATTGACCGGGGTCAGGTCGAAATCGTTGGCGTGACAACGGAGCACTCCCGAACGCGCCTGTCGAGACAGGTCGTTTGGGGTTCGCCGGAATAGCACTATGCCGCAGCGCCGCGTCTTCGCGGTGCCTGAGTCACTCCGCGCAAGCTCGTCGGCCCCCATCCTCCAGGCCGTGTCTGCCAGTCTCCGGCAAGCGTATTGGCCCATGCCTGTGCCGCCAAATGCGTGGCAACCGAACTGCCTTCCAGGCCGAGTGTGCCGGTCTTCCAACGAGTTCGCCGATCCCCTCTGGGCGCCTAGCATCTCTAATCGCTGAGGGAACAAGCTCTCGAAATGTGGCTTGTGTCAGCAGCATATTCCTTGCAAAGGCTTCGAAAACGAGTAGCTTTGAGTGTAGTCGTGGAACCAACGTGAATGTCCGCACAAAAGAACCGCTGAACAGCATCCGTGAGAGCATAGAAAACGGCTGTGGTTGGCTTCAACCCCGGAGGCGTAGCTGATCCGATGGAAAACGAACAGACTGGGAAGAAAGCGTTTACACTCATCGAGTTGCTGGTGGTCATTGCCATCATCGGCATACTGGCGGCGATGCTGCTGCCGGCGCTGAATCGCGCGCGGGCGAAGGCTCAGCAAGCCAATTGCCTCTCCAAACTCAAACAGTGGGGCGTCGCCATGTCGCTGTATGCCGACGATTACGGCGGCTGGCTGTATGATACCGAGCATTGGCAGTCCACGACGTTTAATGACTTCAGCGGACAGGGGGTCACGAACGCGTATGTGCATTACATGGCGGGGGCATCGGCGAATCCCGATAAGATTATCGATATGAGGACGTGTCCGCAGGTCGAGAACCAACATGGAGGGTTGCCCGGTGTCTCGCCGCCAAACGCGGCGGTTTACACCTATTCGCAGAACGTTCCCGACATGCTGAGGAATGGGCAGTATCAAGCCATGCAGAATAATCCTCCTAACTCCACTGCATATTTCTACCGCATCGATACCGTGCCCAAGCCGGCCGAGTTTTTGATCCTGTGTGACACGGATGGGACCGCCTATCACATTACCCGATCTTCGTTGGCGGGGAAGCTTACCGGCCCGGAAATACAGAGCCGGCATCTCGGGGGAATCGACACACTCCGTGCGGACTGGCATGCAGAATATGTCTCGATCTCAGATGTCGGGGCTCAAGTAGCTATTTCCGCAGATCAGAATTACTGGTTCATGGGTAATTAGCGGCGACGCAGCAGTTGGGGCTGGTTCTTTGAAGCGCGCTGGAACGGCCTTTTGCCGGATCGGCCCAGCACGGGCACGGTCGGCGCATGGATGCAGCCGGTTCAATGTTTTTTTGAGTCAGAGTGAAGGAAGCGTTGTTGATTGTTTGATTGGGGACGCGCAGAGTGTCTGAGACGGATTCCGAGCGAGTTTCAGCTTGGATCTGGAGTCAGGAACGACACTTGGCTATTTGCACAACTTGGTGAATGGTGATACTGAGTCGTAATTGGGGATCCTCATGATGGGAGCCTGTGAAATTTCGCATCTTCAATCGTCTTCTCACGGTCAGTGGGTTCATTCGTCCTCCATGTATCGTGCCGATTGTGTCCGAACGGTGCCGTAATGCAACCGAGTGCACGAAAATGGACGGAATGGAATCGCAAACAGAGGGCCCGGTCCAAAGTGCACGAGTGCCTCTGGTTTCTAGGCGTACAGGATGCTCTCTACGGTGGCCACCGAAGAATGGGCTCTTGATGAAATTGTGCGCGACACTCTGCTTGTCGTTTGCTGTTGCCGGTCTGGCACTGGCCGATCCCGATTTGCCGATCATCAACACCAACCTGATATTCGACGTGACCAACACCGTGTTCGCGGGCGGCGCGTTGGGCAACGGAGTTTCCAATAGCGCTGCGGCGATTCAGGCGGCCATCAACATGGCTTCGACCCAGAACGTTGCCGGTGCTACAGGCGCCACCGTGCGGGTGCCCGCGGTCGGGGTCCTCACCAATTATTTGTGCGGCCCAATCAATTTGGCCAGCCATGTCAATCTGTTGATTGACACCAACGCGCAACTCCAAATGCTTCCCATGACCAATTGGTCCGGCACCACGACATTCATAAACGGTGCCACCCTTACTGACGTCGAGATCAGCGGCTCGGGTACCATCGATGGCCAGGGGACCAACTGGTGGTTGGCCTATCACAGCAGTGGGGCGTCCCGGCCAAACTTCATCGAGTTCGACCATTGCAAGCGGGTGCTGATTCAGGGCGTGACGCTGCAGAACGCGCCTACCTTCCACATCATGGTCCACAACAACAACGGAAACCTGACAATCCAGAACCTCACCATTAACACTCCCTACGACTCGCCCAACACGGACGGCATCGACCTGGCCTCCACCAATGTGCTGATCCGCAACTGCCACATCAGCGATGGCGACGACAACATTCAAATTGGAAGTAGTTCTGCTTTTGGGAGAAACATCACCATCTCCAACTGCACGTTCGGCACCGGGCACGGTGTGTCGATCGGCAGCCCGACGCAAGATGGAGTGACTAATCTGGTGGTCAGCAACTGTTGGTGGGTTGGCACGGAATACGGAGTCAAGGGGAAGACGGACGCCAGCCAGGGCGGCACGATGCAGAATCTCCGGTATCTTGACCTCTCCATGACGAACGTCGGTTTTCCCATCGCGTTCTACAGCCATTATGACGCGATCCAGTCACCGAAACCATCGAATGGAATCAACGTGAGTCCCTCCGACGCGGTGGCCGACGCGTGCACCGGTAGCAAGGTTCCCAGTTGGAGCAACATCACCATCAGCAATCTCACGGCGGTCTTTAATAGCGGCCCTGACGGTTCCGGCAACATTGCGGGAATCATATGGGGATGTGATGCCTCGCCCATCAGCAACGTGACCCTGATCGCGGTCAGTATTCAGAGTCGCACCAATGGTGACGGGACGTTCTGCATCTATCACGCGCGCGACATTAAGATCGTCGATTCCAACCTCACCGCGCCTACCACGGGAACCAATACGCTGACTCTTTACGACGCCACGGTCACCATTACCAACAGCGCCGCCAACACGAATGTGGTGACGTTTACTGGTTTGGGGTCGCCGTCCAATAGCGTGCTGTCCCTCTTCAACGGGCAGGTCGAGACCGGCGATGCCAGCGTGCTCGGCGCCAATCCATTGCTCACGCTGGCCAGCAGCACGCTTACGGTGAGTAGCAATGTGAGTCTGGGCGGATCCTCCACGCTGAACTTCGGCTTGGGAACAAACGCCACGGCAATTGTGGCGAGCGGTAATCTGACCTTGGGCGGCACGCTCAACATCTCCAACTTCGACGGCTTCACCAACACCACTTACACGCTGCTTACGTACGGCGGCACGCTTACATACAACGGGCTGTCCGTTGGGACGACGCCAAACCCGAGTTTCACATACACGGTCTCGACCAATACATACGGCCAAGTAAACTTGACGGTTGTTTTGCCGTGCTCCGTCGGCGCGGCGGGCCCCATCACCGGGTCGGCGTCCGTCAACGCCGGAGCCAGCGGGGTGGCCTACTCCATCTCCAGCGTCAGCGGCGCGTCCACCTACACGTGGTCGGCACCTACAGGGGCTTCCGTTGCCAGCGGTCAGGGCACAACCTCAATTACCGTCAACTATGCGTGTTCGGCAAATTCCGGCAGCGTCACGGTCACGCCTTCCAGCAGCAGTTGCAGCGGCACGTCTACGAATTTGGCGGTTACGGTCACCGGTGTTGGCGCGGCCGGCTCCGTCAGCGGACCGGCCACGGTCTGCGCGGGACAAGCCGCCCTGGGTTATTCGATTTCCGCCGTTGGCGGTGCGACGACGTACACGTGGATCGTGCCCGCAGGGGCGACGATCACCAGCGGTCAGGGGACAACTTCGATTACCGTGACCTGGGGTTCAGTCGCCGGCAGCGTGCAGGTGACGCCTTCCAATGCCAACGGCTGCGCCGGCACGGCTTCCAGTTTGTCCGTCTCGGTCAATGCCGCTCCGGGAATTGTATCGAATCCATCTCCGCAGTCAGTCTGCGCAGGTGGGATGGCCAACTTCACGGTCTCGGCCAGCGGTGCGGGGTTGAGCTATCAATGGCAAAAGAACGACTTGAACATTAACGACGGCGGCACGATTAGCGGATCGGGCGCGATCACGTTGACACTCACCGGCGTGGGCACAGGAGATTCGGGGGCGAGCTTCGATTGCGTTGTCAGTGGCACCTGCAGTCCGCCGGCAACCTCCAGCGCAGGGACCCTGACGGTCAATGCAAATCCTGCAACTTTCAATGTAACCGGCGGCGGATCCTACTGTGCGGCAGGCACCGGTGTGACGGTCGGTCTGGATGGATCAGAATCGAGCGCGGTCTACCAACTGGAAGTAAATGGCAACTCAACCGGCGCGCCAGTTGCTGGCACGGGCAGCGCCATTTCATTCACGAACGAAACAACAGTGGGCGTTTACACCGTGATCGCGTCCAATGTTACCAGTGCATGCACTGCGACCATGAACGGCAGCGCGAGCGTGTCTCTCACGGATCCATTTGTGTGCTGGCAGTTGCAGTATTTCGATAGCACCAACTGCGCGTTGTGTGCTGGGAATGCCGACTACACGGGCGACGGCATGAGCAACACCAACAAATTCCTGGCGGGCTTCAGCCCCACCAACGCGGCAGCCTACCTCCACGTCGTTAGCGCGGTGAAGTCGGGCACCAACATTGTTGTGACTTATCTCGGCGCCAGCGGTGACACCAACTACGTGCCGGGCGTCCAGTCGCGCACGAACGTGTTGGATTTCACGACCGGTACCGCCAGTGGCAGCTACTCCAATGGCGGCTGGCAGGACACCTTCCAGACCAATATTCTTGGTGTGGGCATTTCCAGCGCCGGAGCAGAGGGAACAGGACTCGGTTCGGTCACCAACATGACGGATACTGGCGGCGCAGCCAGTTCCGCGACTCGGTACTACCGCGTCCGGGTTTTGCCGTAGAAACGGATTCGCCAGCACATGTTTGATAAACTTGTAACGTGGATCGAGCGTATAAGATGAAGTATTTGGCTGCCATGATTCTTGCGGGAGTTGCCATCCTGGGGTTGGCGAGGCCTGTGCACGCCACCGTTTACTTGGATCAAACCAATTGGACCACTTCCAATCGCGCAACCCAGAACCTCCCGACAACCTCGGCATGGTTCTGCTCCAGTTTCGGGTCACTGACGGCGTCCGGCGGCGCACTGGTGGAGAAGGTAACCAGCAGCTCCGGCATGTCTCTTACCTATTTCACTCCAACCAGCAACAGTCCTCCCATCCAGTTGAATGTTGGTGACACACTTACGGCGACGTTCAACTTCACTTTCAATCTGGTACCGCCGACCGGGAGCGCTTCGGAGGGGTTCAGGTTCGGGTTGTTCGATTTTGCCGACGGAAGCAATGTGCCGCTGCGCGTAACGAACGATGGTTCCTTCAGCAGCAGTTCTCAGGGACTGTTTGTACAAGGGTATGCCCTGTTCGGGAAAGTATACGGGACGTTCGCCGACAACCAGCCCATCGACATTCGCAAGCGAACCAATATCAGCGACCCCTCCCTGCTGGGCGGAACTTCGGATTGGACACCCCTGGCCAAGCCCCAGCTCAATACAAACGCATTTGGCGGTTTTGCCAACCTGACCCCGTACAGCTTGCAGTTCGTTTTCCAACGGACAAACCTCAGCTCGTTGGTCATCGCCATCACCTGGTCGAACATGGTCAGTGGCGCGACTCTTTCCGTTTCCACCACCGACAACCTGGCGACAAATTTCAGTTTCGATGGGATCGCGTTTCGTCCAGAGAGCTCTAGCGAGGCCCCTGCCACGAACGACTTTACACAGGTCGAGGTGCAGGTAACGTCCACACCATTTGCGCCGTTCATTACCACGCAACCACAGGACCAAGACCTTTCCTCCGGGAACACGGCCACGTTCACCGTTGTTCCCAATGGCACGTTGCCGCTGTTCTATCAATGGTTTTATAACACCAGCTCGCCTGTGGCTGGTGCCACCAACGCTACGTTGACGCTTGCCAATGTCCAGCTTGCAAATGATGGCGGTTACTCGGTCTTGGTGTCCAATTCCTACGGTTCGGTAACGAGCCTGGTGGCCAACCTGTCCGTGACAAATGTTGCCCCGTTCATCATCACCGACCTGCAAAACCAGACCGCCATCCCGGGCCAGAACATCACCTTCGCCGTGGTGGCCGACGGCTCCCAGCCGCTGAGTTATCAGTGGTATGAGAACACCAGCACCTTGCTGGCCGGCGCCAGCGGTTCCTCGTTCACGCTGACCAATGTCCAGCCCGCCAACGCCGGCACCTACTCCGTGATCGTGAGCAATACCCTCGGCACGGTCAGTAGTTCCAACGCCGTGCTCACCGTGAATACCAATCCCGTCGCTCCGCTGTTCCTGACCCAGCCCGCCTCGATCAGCGTGGTGGTGGGCGGAACGGCCAGCTTCGGCGCGACGGCCATCGGCACGACCCCCATCACCTACCAGTGGCTGGACAATTCCACGCCCATTCCCGGCGCGACCTCGTCGAACCTGACGATCCCGAACGTGCAGTTCACCAACGCGGGCACGTACACGCTGGTCGCCAGTAACTCCATCGGCACCATCAGCAGTTCCAACGCGGTCCTCACCGTCTTGTCGAACGTGCCCCAACTGCCGTTTATTCCATCGACCAACTTCACGGTTACGAGTTACGGCGCGGTCGGTGATGGTGTGACGGACAACTCCGGCGCGATTCAGAGCACCATCAATGCGGCGGCCGCTGCCGGCGGTGGCACGGTCGAAATCCCTTCGGCTGGCACGTTGAGCACATACGAGAGCGGCCCGATTGTCCTGTCCAACAACGTTTGTCTACAGGTTGATACCAATGCGATGCTGCAGATGCTTCCCATGGCCAATTGGCCCGGAACCACCACGTTCATCAGCGCCAACGGCGTTCACGACATCGAGATCAGCGGAGGGGGGACGATTGACGGCCACGCCGGCTTCGGCTCGACGAACTGGTGGCAGACGCCCACACTCCCCACGGCATCACGGCCCGACATGATCAACATTCAGGGCAGTTCCTCGAATATCCTGATCCAGGGCGTGACCCTGCAGAACCCGCCGACGTTTCATATGGTGTTGAAGGGGGGCAATCTCAATCTGACGATCGAAAACCTGACGGTCAGCACGCCGGGGAACTCCCCGAACACCGACGGCATGGATCTGGCCTCGACCAACGTGCTGATTCAGAACTGCTTCATCAGCGATGGCGATGACAATATCGAGATCGGAGGCAGCAGCAGTCCCGCGGCGAGCATTACCGTCTCCAATTGCACGTTTGGCACCGGCCACGGTGTGTCGGTTGGCAGTGATACCCAGGGCGGCGTGTATGGCTTGCTGGTCAGCAACTGCACGTTCAACGGCACGTCGAATGGCATTCGCATGAAATCCGACCGCGACATCGGCGGGCCGATCCAAAATTTAACCTATCTCGACATCACAATGACGAATGTGGGTTATCCTATCGTCATCTACAGCTACTACGATGAGGTCGGAACGCCCAACTCGATCACGCCCAGCACCGCTGCGTCCTACGGGCCGCAACAGGTCATCACCACGACGCCCTTCTGGCAGAATATTCTCATCAGTAATCTTACGGCCACGGCGAACTCGGGCGCGAACGTCACCGGCGTCATTTGGGGTCGCCAGGAAGCGCCCGTGTCCAATCTCACGCTCTACGCCGTGAATATTGCGTCTCCCCGAGAAACCTTCGACATCTATAACGCGCAGGGCATCCAAATCATCAACTCCCAGTTGACCACGGACGGCAGCACCAACACTCTAACCCTTTACAATGCCCAGGTCACGGTGACCAACAGCGCGCCCAGCACCAACGTCGTGACGCTGGGCGGACTGGTGATTCCGCCGACGAACAACGTCTTGGCTTTCTTCAACGCCCAGGCAGTCGTCACTGCCACCAACCTTGTCGCTCCCAGCCCGTTCCTCACGTTGGCCAGCAGCACACTCACAGTGAGTAACGGTTTGAATCTGGGCGGCGCCTCGACGCTGAACTTCGGCGTCGGCTCGAATACCGCCGAGATCGCCGTGACCGGCAACCTGACCTTGGGCGGCACGCTCAATGTCACCGACGGCGGCGGGTTTACCCCTGGAACGTACACGCTGTTCAGCTACGGCGGCGCGTTGACCTATAACGGCCTGACGATCGGGTCGGTGCCGAACACAAACTTCACGTACACGGTTTCCACCAACTCGGCCGGCCAGGTGAACCTCGTTGTCACTCCACCCCCGCCGGTCGCCAGTTTCACCGCGACTCCGCTCAGCGGGGCCGCGCCGTTGACCGTGAACTTCACCGATACCTCCTCCAATTCGCCCACGAGTTGGGCGTGGACGTTTGGCGATGGCGGCACATCGACGAGCGAAAACCCGTCGTACACGTATGTGACACCGGGCAGTTGGGCGGCGGCCTTGATCGCCTCCAATGCCGGCGGTGCCAGCGGTCCGTTTGCCCAGGCGATCAACGTTTACGCCCCGTTCGCGTGGTGGCAGCAAACCTACTTCGGCACCACCAACTCCAGTTGCGCGCTGTGCGCTGGAACCGCCTCTTACACGGGCGACGGCATGAGCAACACCAACAAATTCCTCGCGGGCTTTAATCCCACCAACACGGCGGCTTATCTTCACATCATCAGCGTTGCGAAGTCGGGCACCAACATTGTTGTGACCTATCTCGGTGCCAGTGGCGACACCAACTACGTCCCGGGCATCCAGTCGCGCACGAACGTATTGGATTTTACCACCGGCGGCACCGCTGGCAGTTACTCCAACGGCGGCTGGCAGGTCACCGGTCAGACCAATATCCTCGGTGTTGGCATATCCGCCGCCGGTGACGAAGGGACCGGACTCGGCACGGTCACCAACATGACCGATGTAGGTGGCGCAACGAGCTCACCAGCCCGCTATTACCGCATCCGGGTTCTGCCGTAGCCTGACTGCGGAACACCCGGGAGAATCTGTCACGGAGACACTGCCGGGCTGCGGCAAAGGATTTCCGCCGCTCGTTTTTTGTTGTTGCTCTCCCGAGTCGAAGTCTCAATCATGCATCCACGGCGAGTGCAGAAACCGAACTGATGCGCCGCTTTTGCAACATGAATGCTTTCGGCGCGTCGTCGGATGGACGAACGATGTGCACGCAAGCGCTCCACAAAACCACCAATTGGCCCATGAGCGGTGGCGGTGTAACCAATGTCCCCACCCGTTAGTATCGCGTTCGGCTGATGACGGAGCACGGATTTCGCTCATGCTGTATGCTAGCCATACCGTTCATGGGCGCGCAGAGCACCAAGATTGGGCTTGCGACTATTGACTGGTTCGTGCGCTCCTGAGAGGAAGACGGTTCTTCAGTGAAGAGCAGAGCGATCGCTCGAGGACTAAGCGTTCGACGCGGCCACGGCCGCGCCGGCAGTTTTGCGGCCATCCGGTCGTTCACTTGGATCGCCTTGCTCGCAACCGTACTGGCCGCGCCGGCCCAAGCCGATCCGCCGTTGCCGAGCATCCCCGCCACCAATTTCCTCGTCACGGCCTTTGGCGCGATCGGCGATGGGCTGACCAACAACGCTCCCGCCATTCAAAATGCAATCAACGCTGCCGCCGCGGCCGGTGGGGGCACGGTCGAAATCCCGGCCAACGGCACGTTGAGCACGTACTGGAGCGGACCGATCAATCTAGCAAGCGGCATCAACCTGCAGATCGACAGCGGGGCGATGCTGCAGATGCTCCCGATGGGCGCCTGGCAGGGCAACGGCTATGGCACCACGACTTTCATCTACGGAAACAGTCTGAGCAATGTCGAAATCAGCGGATCGGGAACCATAGATGGTCAGGGGACGAACTGGTGGGTCACTTACGCCTCGAGCACTTCTGCGCGTCCGCACTTTATCCAGTTTGACAATTGCACGCGTGTGCTGATCCAGAATGTGACGCTCCAGAACCCGCCCGTATTCACCATCTATCTGAAGAACAGCGACACGAGCGTGACAGTCCAGGGCATTACGATCAATTCTCCATACAGTTCGCACAACACCGACGGGTTTGACATCAGCTCCACCAACGTGCTGATCCGAAACTCATTTATCAGTACGGGCGACGACAACGTCGAGATCGGGGGCACTGGCGCTGCTGCGACGGACATCACGATCTCCAACTGCATCTTCGGCACCGGACACGGCGTGTCGATCGGCAGTTTCACGGGGGGAGGCGTAAACAATTTGATCGTCAGCAACTGTTCTTGGAACGGCACGGAGTACGGCATCAAAATGAAGACGGACCGGGATCGCGGCGGCTTGATCGAGGACCTCAAGTACTGCGATCTGGTGATGACGAACGTGAATATTCCAATCGCCCTCTACGAGTACTATAACTCGATTGGATCACCGTCCAAGAGCATTACCAACGCCCCGGCGGGTGTGGCGGCGGATCCACCCCAGCCGATCACCAGTACGACTCCGATCTTCAGAAATGTCACCATCAGCAATCTCACCGCGTCGGGAAATAGCGGTGTTCAAGGACCCGGCAACATCGCCGGTATCATCTTTGGCGTGCCAGAAATGCCCATCACCAATGTCACGTTGTGCAAAGTCAACATCCAAGGCCGCACCCACGACGGCACCGTCTGCCTGTACCACGTGCGCGGCATTCAATTCGTTGACTGCAACCTCACCGCTCCGACCACGGGTACCAATACGCTGACGATCTATGACGCGCAATTCTCCATCACCAATAGCTCGCCAAATGCGAAGACGATCACCATCACCGGATTGGGGTCTCCGTCCAATAGCGTGCTGTCGCTCTTCAACGGGCAAGTCGCGACACGCGACCCCGTGTTTGGCGCCAATCCGACGCTCACGTTGGGCAGTTCCACCCTTACGGTAAGCAATGGATTGAATCTCGGAAGCTCGTCCATGCTGAATTTCGCGCTTGGCACGAACGGCACCGAAATAGTCGTCGCTGGGAATCTGTCTCTCAATGGCACGATCAACATTTCCGACGGAGGCGGTTTCGGCGAACGGTCCTTTACACTCTTCCAATACAGCGGCAGCCTCACCACCAACGGTATTCCTGGCGTCTTAAGTATCGGCACGGTACCCAACACCAATCTGCCCTATCAAATCGACATCAGCTCCAATGGCTTCGTCAACCTGACAGTGCCAAGCACTACGCTGGCCCTTTTTACGGCTAGTCCGACCAGTGGGTTTGCCCCCATGGCAGTGACCTTCACGGATACGTCGATGGGCCCCGTCACCAACCGATTCTGGGATTTTGGGGATGGAACGACGACGAATTCTGTGGCGCTGATCGTGGATCACACGTACAGCTCCGCCGGTACCTATACGGTCCAACTGATCGCCAGCGGGACGGACCGCGTGAGTACCAACATCCAGACCGGTTTCATCGTCGCGTACCCCCCTTGCAGTTTGTCCACGACAAATGCCAGTTATACTGACCAGGGAGGCAGCGGCACGGTAACGGTGACACCTTCGACCAATGCTGCCGATTGGACCGCCCTCAGTAACGACAGTTGGATCCAAATCACCGGCGGCAGCGTCCAGACCAGCGGCACCGCCGCCGTGGCATACACCGTCACAACGAACGCGGCTAGTAGCGCGCGTACGGGTACGTTGACCATTGCCGGGCAAGCGTTCACCGTAATCCAATCGGGCGACACCACCCCGCCGACCGTTACCCTGGCGCCGCTCCCGGCTTTCGTAAGCAACACGATTACACTTGTCGCTACTGCTACTGACGATGTGTCGGTCGCGAATGTCCAGTTCTACCGCGATGGCACTGTCCTGCTCGGCAGTCGTGCCGCACCGCCCTACAGCTTGAACTTCGACACCACAACCGTCGGCGATGGCCCCCACTGTTTCAGCGCCACGGCATTCGACCCGGCCGGCAACGCGGGCGATTCGGAGGCCGACTGCGTGAGCATCGATAATAATCCTCCATCTGTACCAGCCGGCTTGACCGTGAATGGTATTTCCACCACGCAAATTACGCTGAATTGGACGGCATCGACCGATCCCGGATCCGGGGTGGCTTTCTACACGGTATACCGTGACGGCGTGGAGATCGCCACAACCTCCGCCACCACGTACCCCGATACCGGCCTCAATCTCGAGACCCAATACTGTTATACGGTCTCAGCCCACGACAACGTTGGACGAGCGTCTCAGCAAAGCGCCCCGTCCTGCGGACAGTTGACCACTGTGGCGGCATTGCAGGGCAACTATAACGGCCTCGTTACGCCAACCAATGCCCCGACGTTTGCCACTTCCGGACCGATCCAACTGACGGTTGGAAATGCCGGCGCGTTTGCCGCGCATCTGAGACTCGGTCGAGCGCATGGTTCATTTAACGGGCGGTTTGATGATTCGGGTAATGCGACCATGACCATCTTGCAGGGGCCATTGGCGCCACTGGAGGTGACGCTGCATTTGGACCTGGCCGGCGCCGATCAAATCACAGGGATGGTCACCGGCGCGAACTATGCGTCTCCGTTGCTTGCGAGCCGGGCCGCGTACGACCGACAGAATCCCTGTCCCGTCTCGGGCACATACAACACGTTGGTCGAGCCCGCCAACGAGGCGGACACCGACCTTCCCCAAGGATTCGGATACGGGACGCTCACCGTCACCACAACCGGTGTCGGAAGCATGTCGGGTTTCCTCGGTGACGGAAAGAAAATCGGCGCCAGCGCCCCCGTGTCCAAGCAGAATACCTGGCCGCTGTACGTGTCGCTCTACGAAAATCGGGGTGCGGTTCTGGGGTGGGTGACCATCGGCACCAATGGGATGGTCGGAGCCTCTGTGGAGTGGTTCCGGCCGGCGAACCTGGCGTCGCCGCGGTATCCGGACGGCTTCAGCACCAATGTGACTCTCAACGGGAGCGTCTATGCTCGTGCTGGGGAATCCCGCTTGAGTTTCGCCGGCAACGGACAGCTCACGGTGGGTGGCGGGAATCTGAAGAGCAACATTGTCGGAGACGTGTATATCTCGCCCGCAGGGGACGTGGCATTCGCTTTGCCGAATGCGGAGAACCTGCGGATGAAAATCAACCCCGACACCGGCGAATTCAAGGGCAGCTTCACAAGTCCCGATGGGAACGAAACTTTCCATTTCAAAGGGCTGGTCTTGCAAGTCGATGACTACGGGGCCGGCTACTTTATGACTGCCAGCGGAACCGGCTTCGTGATCACTCGGCTGGCGCCCTAGCATGGCCGAAGGCCGCTTTCCGTGGCAGAAACAATGGAGCGTGAATCGTGAACAGAAATGCGCAGTTCAGTTCTTCCAGGCGGATCGTCGCGGTGCTGGTGGCGGCGGTGGCCATCACAATTGCAGCGACAGCCCAGACCGACCGTGCACCACGGCTTTACGACGTGACCAGTTTTGGCGCGCCGTCCGACGGACAGAGGATGTGCACGGAGGCAATTCACAAGGCGATCGACATGGCCGCGAGCAGAGGCGGCGGGATGGTCTGGTTCCCGTCCGGCACGTATCTCACCGGACCCATTCATCTGCAGAGTCATATCACCCTGTATCTGGAGGCGGGCGCAACCCTCAAGTTCAGCACCAACTTCGATGATTACCTGCCGATGGTGCCGTCGCGGTGGGAAGGCATCACGGTGACCAATTTTTCACCGTTGATTTATGCCTACCAGGCGGAGGACGTTGCGATCGTTGGCCGCGGCACACTCGACGGACAAGGCCAGGCATGGTGGGATTACCTTCACGCTCTCCGCGCCAATAAGAATCAGCCCCGTAGCAAATGGCAGGAGGAATTTGCGCGCTTGAACAAGGACCGCATCGCCGAAGCCAACTACGGCCCGCTCAACGTGGGCTATCTGCGTCCGCCTTTCATCCAGTTGTATGAATGTTCCAACGTGCTCGTGGAGGGGGTCACCATCCGAAACTCGCCATTCTGGAACGTCACGCCGCTCTTCTGCGAAGACGTCAACGTACACGGCGTCACCATCATCAGTCCGGCCAGTTCGCCCAACACCGATGGCATCAATCCCGACTCCTGCCGCAATGTCCACATCTCCGATTGCCTCATCGACGTCGGGGACGACTGCATCACCATCAAATCGGGGCGGGACGCCGACGGGCGGCGGGTCGGCCGGCCGATCGAGAATTGCACCATCGTCAATTGCACATTACTTCACGGGCACGGATTGTCGATTGGCAGCGAGATGTCCGGCGGCGTGAAGAACATCGCCATCGACAATTGCGTGTTCGACGGCACCGACCGCGGCATCCGCATCAAATCCACACGAGGCCGCGGCGGCGTGGTCGAGGACGTCCGCATCAGCAACCTCGTCATGCGCAACATCCGCAACGAAGCGCTGGTGTTGACGACCTTTTACACGAAGTCGGACCCCGAGCCCGTGTCGGAGCGCACCCCGATCTTCCGCAACATCCACTTCAACGGGATCACCGGCGTCGGTCGGGTCGCCTGTGAGCTGACCGGGTTGGCGGAAATGCCGGTTGAAAATGTCACCTTCAGCGACATTCAACTCACCGCCAAAACCGGTTTCGCCATCAAGGACGCAAAAGGGGTCGAACTCCATCATGTAACGGTCAACACAGAGAGCGGGCCGGCGTTTGCGGCCACCGCCACGGACGGATTGGAATTGGACGGGGTAAAAACGCTGAATCCGCACAGCGGGACCCCGGTGATTCAGCTCGGACACGTAAAAAACGCGTTTGTCCATGGTTGCGTCGCGACGCCGGGAACGGAAACATTCCTCCGAACGGACGAGGTCTCGGGGCGTGATGTGAGCGTGGAGGGTAACAACTTGAAGGCGGCAAAGACCGCGGTGGAAAAAGTCGGGACCGATGAGCCACCGCAATTGAAAGGCAGTAAAGAGTGAGAACGAAACTTTTCAGGGCAGGCCTGCTGGCCTTCTTCGTTGCGGGCGTATGCCCCCCGGTTCCCGCGCAAACGAACCTGTACGTGTCGCCGGAGGGAAGCAACCAGTTCAAAACGGTCCAGGAGGCGATCAACGCGGTCCCGCAAAACACCAGCCCGACCAACCCCTGCCTCATCCATGTCGGGCCGGGGTCGTACAACGAGTTGCTTCACGTGCAGCGCGAGAAGCGCTTCGTTCATCTCGTCGGCGAGGACGCAGAGAAAACCCTATTGACGTACAACCTGAACGCGAAGATGCCGGGCCCCGATGGCAAACCGATCGGCACCTTCCGCACGCCATCGACCATTATCGATGCCGATGATTTCACGGCTGAGCACCTGACGTTTGAGAATTCCGCCGGGCCCGTGGGCCAGGCGCTCGCGCTGCGGGTGGACGGCGACCACGTGGTGTTTCGCCAGTGCCGGTTTCTCGGCTGGCAGGACACGATCTTGCTCAATCGTGGGCGCCAGTATTTCGAAGGATGTTACATTGCCGGGCACGTCGATTTCATCTTCGGCGGGGCGACGGCATTCTTCGAGAAATGTCATATACATTGTCTGACGAACGGATACATTACCGCCGCTTCCACCCCGCAGGAACAGCCGTTCGGGTTTGTCTTTTCAAATTGCCGCATCACCGGCGAGTCGCCCGGGGTACGGACCTACCTGGGCCGCCCGTGGCGCGCGTTCTCCAGTGTGACGTTCCTGAATACGGAAATGTCCGGCGTCGTCCAGCCCGCGGGCTGGAATAATTGGCGAGATCCTGCGCGTGAGAAGACGGCCCGTTACGCAGAATTCAACAGCACCGGACCGGGCGCGGATACAAAGGCGCGAGTTTCCTGGGCACGGCAATTGACGCCGGAGGAGGCCAAAGCGATCACCGCCCAAAGGGTACTTGCCGGCGTGGACGGCTGGAATCCGACCAGGTAAGACGTTGGGGCAGAAGGGGTAGCGAGAAACAAGGTCCGACGTTGGGCGCCCTTATCGCAGATGGCCAAAGTCCCTGCGATACTGTGCTGGCGGTAATCCCGTCGATTTACGAAATGAAACCCAGAAACTGTTGATATTTGGGTAGCCGCATTCGGCGGCGACCGTTTCGGTCTTCTTGCTGGTCATCGTTAAAAGTTTCTTCGCATGGTCGATGCGGGCGCGATGGAGTTCGTCCCGGGGCGACCGGCCGATGTGTTGCGCGAATGCCTGTTGGAACCCGCGTAGCGACATCCCGGCCACCTTTGCCAAATCACCAACGTGAATAGGCTCGTGGAAATGTTCCCAGGTAAAGCGCAGCGCCCGCGCCACGCCCTCGTGATTCACCGCCAGCATGTCGCTGCTCTTGCGCACGATCAATCCAAGCGGCGGCATTCGGATGGGCTGTTTGGGGGCCGGTTTGCCATTCATCAAATCGTCCAACAGCGCCGCTCCCCGATAACCCATGGCCTCCAGGTTGGGGTCAATACTGGAAATCGGTATCGACATGGACTCCACAGCCAGGAAGGAATTGTCCGGCGCGACGACGGCGACCTGCTCGGGCACCTGCAAGTGCGCGCTTTCACAGGACTCCATGATGTCCGTCGCCATCGAGTCGGCCCCGGCGTAGGTGGCCAGGGGTTTGGGCATCCGCTTCAATTCCGCTACCAGCCATCGTCGCTTGCGGTTCCACTCCTCGTACCGCGCCTTTCGGCCGGACGCAGAGGACGGATTCCAGCGCAGCCAACGGCAGGTGTGACCCGCTCGCCGCACGGCTTCCACAAAAGCTGTTCCACGTTCGTCGAAAGACCAGTTCTTCTCATCGGTATAGAACAGGAAATTCGTAAACCCGCGCGTCAGAAAATGTTCCGCGACCAGCCGCGCGGCTTCGGCGTGATCGTAGAGCACACGGGGAAGCTTTAAGTGCGGACGACGAAAACTGAAGTCCACCGTCGGCTTCCGCGCGTGAACCACAAACTCCGCCAGATCGTCTCCTGCGCCCAGCCAGGCCAGAATACCGTCCCCTTCCCAACCCCAGGGAATGACCTTCTCTCTCGTGACTTGCGGCGATAGATGCCAGCCGTGCGCTTGTGCGTATTGTTCAATACCGCGCTGGAGCCGATAGTCGTACCAGCCCAAGACGAGGAGAACCCGCCACGCTCTTTTCCTCACAGCCTCTATGTTATTCCGCAAGAGCCATAATTTTCAAGCGGCGAATCCAGACAGGACGCGGGAAACGCCAAAAAGGCAATCAGTTCAGGCGAATTGCCCGTATATGCGTTCGTAGCAAGATCACTCATGCGTGAGTTGGCCTACCTTGGTCGCGGCTGGCACGCTCTGAGCTTCGAGGTGTGGCCGTTCAATTGCCCGGTTTTTGTGCAACGCGCGTTTTTCAATACCTTTTGCGCGTCGGCCAAATTGACCGGCCGATGCGGAATCTGTTAGACTGGGGTGTTGTTTACGTTGGGTTCAACCCGGTTTTTACGGAAGGGATTACACCATGAGGACGACGAGTCGCCTGCCCGAAATCAAACCAAACTCTTCCCCGTTCCTTCACCACTTGGCGGTGATGCTCATCATAGCCGTCGGACTGTTGGCGGGCGCGGTCAACAGCCAGGCGACGAGCGCACTCTGGACAAATACGGCAGGCAGCACCTTTCAGGATACGCTGGCTTGGCTCCCCAATGCCGTCCCCGGTCCAGCGGACACCGGGACCTTCAACCTGGCCGGCGCGTACACCGTAACTCTCACCGCCCCCACCGTCGTCAATCAACTTGATTTCACAGCGGGACCGAACACCAACATGACGGTGACGCTGAGCTTGAATGGGAACTCACTGTCGATACTCAAGTCCGGCAGTTCAAACCCCGTTGGGTTTCTCATCGGCGATGCCCAGGGAACCGACACTGTCTACCTTGCCTCTTCCACTACCGCCGGGTCGGGTTTATTCGTCACCAATTCAGCTACCCTGCGGGTTCAGCTTGGCAGGAACGGAACGGGGACGCTGATCGTCACCAACGGGTTTGTGCAGCTCGGCGGGTTTGGGTTGGGCAACCAGATGGTGGTAGGCGGCGGTCCCGGCGCGACCACGAGAGGCACCCTTGTCCTCAGCGGCCCAAATGTGGTTTGGTCCAACAACGCCCCGCTGCTGATCGGCAACTCCTCATTGTCCTACGGATGTTCGGTAACCATTTCCAATTCGGCACAGATGACCATCGTCGGCGGCTCCATCTCGGTGGGCGCCGTCGGTTGCAGCCTCAACTCGATCCTGTTGGACTCTGGCGGCTTGTTGCTCGTCGCGACCAACACGAGCCCGACGACCCCCAGCGCCACGATTGGCACCTCGACGGGAACCAACAATACCGTGACGGTGCAGGGCGGCGCCATTTGGAACCATGGGAACAGAGTGATCAATATCGGCATTTCAGGAACTGGCAACTCGCTGATTGTGGGAGCCAGCGGTGTCGTGTCTAATGCGAGCATCGTCAACATCGCTGCGGGCAACTCCCTGGTGCTCTCAGGCGGCTTGCTCAGGGTTTCGGTCGCCGTTACCAACAGCGCAGGCTTCATTACAGGCTCCGGCACCATCGTCGGCAACACCTTCGTCACCAACTCGGGAACATTGTCGCTTGGCGCGGGCACTTCGGTGGGCACGCTCACCTTTTCCAACAACCTGACGCTCGTGTCGGGCTCGACGACGATCCTCAAGTTGGACAACAGCCAAACGGGTAGCAACGACCAGATCAATATCGCCGGCACGCTGAACGAGGCCGGTACATTGATGGTCATTACCAACGGGTCCGCCCCGTTGAACATCGGAGACCAGTATCAACTCTTCGTCGGCACCCAGGCCGGCACTTTCTCGACAATCAACCTGCCTCCGCTGGATCCGAGCAAACTTTGGGATACCAACCAATTGGCTTCCACGGGCATCCTCGGCGTCACTTTCATGCCAGTCGTGCCGGGCATCATCGGCCCGACCAACCAGCTCGCCGCCCCCGGAGCGACCGTTGTGATTAGCGCCACCGTCACAGGTGTACCCACGCCGGGCGTGTACTGGCAGTTCAACGGCGTCAACACAACCGATGGTCCGCAAGCGGATGGCTCGACCAATTCGGGCAGCGCGACCGCGACGTTAACCATCTCAAACGCACAGACCAATGAAAGCGGCACGTATTGCCTGATCGCAACAAATAGCGCGGGCGTGGCCACCAACTGCATGGCGTTGGTGGTGACCACTGGCTGCGCCGTGGCTCCCAACGTCAGCGGTATCAGCGACCAGACCGTCATTCAGGGTAACAACGGAACGTTCAGTGCGGCAGTCGCCGGTTGTCCGCAGCCGGTGCTCCAGTGGTATGATAACGCAGTGGTGATCGACGGCGCCACCAACTCGACGCTTGTTCTCACCGATGTCCAGTTCGCGCTGGATGGCCACGTGTATTCCATCACCGCCAGCAATGAATTCGGTGTCGCCACGACAAACGCCACCTTGCACGTCATCATTACACCGGCCATCCAGACACAACCGCAAAGCCTGGTCGTGACGAACACACAGACCGCTTGCTTCTCAGTCACCTCAACGAACGGGGTGCCCGCGCCGACCTATCAGTGGAGTTTCAATGGTCATGCGATTAGCGGCGCGACGAACGCAACCTACTGCATCGCGAGCGCAAGCCCCGCCAATGCGGGCAGTTACAGCGTCACCGTGGCCAACAGCGCCGGATCGGTGACCAGCTCGAATGCGACATTGACGGTCGACTCGGTGATGACCGCTACACTGTTCCCGACCAACGGGGCCGTCAATGTGTGTTACGACACGCCGTTGTTCATCACGTTCAGCCAGACGCCCGTTCTCAGCGGCACGGGCAAGGTCAACATCTACGCTTCAGGCAGTACCAACCCCGTGGACACCATCGACACCAGCCTCGGCCAATTGCAGGCCCGGACCATTGGCGGCGAGTCGTTCAACACCTACCCGGTGATCATCACGAGCAACACGGCTGCGATCTATCCCCATTTGGACGTGTTGTCTTCCAACCAGCAGTATTACGTCACCGTGGACGCAGGCCTCTTCACCGATACCAACCTCGCGCTGTACGCCGGAATTACCACTTCCAACGGGTGGGTGCTCACGACCAAACCGACCGGCCCGGCCAACCCGAACAATGTCGTCGTGGCGGCCGATGAAAGTGGCGACTTCGCCACCGTGCAGGGCGCGGTGGATTCATTACCGGCCAATAACACGACGTACACGCTGGTCAATATCCGTAACGGCACCTACACGGAAATTGTTGACACCAAGGGCAAGAACAACATCACGTTCCGCGGCCAGAGTCGGACCGGCACGGTTGTTGGATACAAGAACAACTATAACAATAGCGGCGGTTCCACGCACAGCCGGATGGCATTCAAAATCTATGCCAACGACCTGGCGATCGAAAACATGACCGTCGTCAACACCACCCCGCAGGGAGGCTCCCAAGCCGAAGCGTTGATGATTGAAACGGGGGCCGCGCGGTTCATCTTGAACAACGCCGAGGTGGATAGCCGTCAGGACACGATTCTGGCCAACGTAAACTCGTCCCAGGGGTATTTCTACAACAGCCTCATACAGGGCAATTATGATTACATCTGGGGCGGGGGCAATCTCTTCGTAACCAACTGCGAGTTCCGCACGATTCCGACCGCCAGCCAGTACAATCTGGCCGCCTCGCGTACCGACAACGGTACCACGCCGGGCGGCTGGCTTGGACCTGACGGCAGGTACGCCAGTAACGGTATTTCGTTCGTGAACTGCTTGCTCACACGATCCAGCAGTACGGTCACCAACATCACCATGTCGGATGGGAACGGCAACGCGGACGGTGTCGCGTCCTGGATCGATTGCCATATTGACACCACCAGCGGCAACGGCTACGTAACCCCGATATCGTCCGTACTGAGCAACCAGATTCTGTGGGAATATGGCAACAGCAATCTGGACAACTCGGCCTCGGTCACGTTTGGTTTTCTCAACCCGCTGACCAACGGCGATGCCCGACTGGTCTGTGCCAGTTCCGCCACATGCTGGTTGTACAACTGGGTGCCGCAACTGGCCCCGAACATCCTGACCAACCCGGTCAGCATGACGGTCACGGCGGGAACGGTTGCCACGTTCAGCGTGGCGGCGACGGGTATTCCGGATCCGTCCTATCAGTGGTTGCTGAATGGCACGAATGTGATCAACGCCACCGCTAACAACACGACATTGGTCATCTCGAATGCCTTGGCAGGTGATGCCGGAGTGTACTCGGTAATCGTGTCCAACGTGGCCGGTACGGTCACCAGTAGCAACGCGACGCTGACCGTGGTGGGCACGGCGCCAACCGCGAGCTTCATGGCCAGTCCGACGTCTGGTACCGAGCCGTTGGCCGTGACGTTCACCGATACATCCAGCGGATCGCCGAATATCACGCTGTTCTGGGATTTCGGTGACAACAGCCAGGCCACCAATAGCGGTGGCTCAATGTTCGTTCATACGTACGCCGCGGGCAACTACACGGTCACGCTGACCGCCAGTAACGCTTTCGGCGCCAACAGCACGCTCGAATCGAACGATTTGATCAATGTTGTCTCGGTCTTCGGCGCGTGGCAGCAGCAGTACTTCGGGACCAACAACTGCGCGCTGTGTGGTGGGAACGCCGACTACACAGGCGACGGCATGAGCAACACCAACAAATTCCTGGCGGGCTTCAACCCCACCAACGCGGCGGCCTACTTGCACATCATCAGCGTTGCCAAGTCGAGCACCGACATCGTTGTAACGTACCTTGGCGCCAGCGGTGACACCAACTACGTGCCGGGCGTCCAGTCGCGCACGAACGTATTGGATTTCACGACGGGTGGCGCCGGTGGCGGCTACTCCAATGGCGGATGGCAGGACACTGGTCAGACCAACATCCTCGGTGTCGGTATATCCGCCGCTGGCGGTGAGGGAACGGGCCTCGGCACGGTCACCAACATGACGGATGTCGGCGGCGCAACGTCCGGATCAGCCCGCTACTATCGCATACGAGTACTCCCGTAGGCTCGAACGGTATTCAATCACGCCCAGGACGGGAACGGCGCCGGGCGCGCTTGTTCGCCCGTGCGGCGCTCATGACGTGATTGCCGTCTGCATGGTGTCCATCTTGACGCTCATCTTCTCTCGGCGTCGGTGTACCCCTCCGGCCACGTCCCCTCTCGGGATTTGACCTGCCAAATTGCATGAAAGAGCACTATGGAGACAGCCGTCGCCAGATTCAGACTGCGCGCTTGTGGATGGAACATCGGGATCGTGATTGTCGTTTCCGGGTTCGCATCCAAGAGGGCCTTCGGCAACCCCGCCGTTTCGCGCCCGAAGACGAGATAATCGCCCCACTGGTAATGGGGACTTGTGTACGGCCGCTTCGACTTCGTGGTGACGTAATAAAAACCGGGAGCGCGAGGCTCCTGCCGAGCCGCGGCCTGAAGTTGCTCCAACGAATCCCAATACTTCCACGTCACGTGTTCCCAGTAATCCATCCCGGCCCGCTTCAGCGTCTTGTCGTCGAGGCGAAACCCGAGCGGCCCGACCAGATGCAGCGTCGCCTGCGTCGCCGCGCACAACCGCGCCACGTTTCCCGTGTTCGGCGGAATCTCCGGCTCGACGAGGACGACATTCATCTCAATAAAACACCCGCCAGAGGAACAGACCATGGGCCGGCGCAGTCTCGATCAACGCCGTGCGCTTCTTCGCGTTCACCAGTTTCTGCAATTGTTCGACCGTCATTCGGCCCTCGCCGATCTTCACCAAAGCGCCGACCATCGACCGGACCATTTTGTAGAGGAACCCATTTGCTACCACCGCGATCGTCAACAAACCTCCGCGTTTCGTTACCGAAAATTTCGACACCGTCCGCGCGGTTGTTTCCACCCGCCGCATGGGATTCGCCGACAATGCCGCGAAATCGTGCCGCCCCTTCAACAGCCGCGCCGCGCGGCGCATGGCCGCGATGTTCAACGGCCTCGGGTGGTGCCACGCGTAAGCGCGCAAAAACGGATCGGCAACCGTCCCACAATCGATCTGGTAGCGATATTCCTTTCCCTTCGCTGAGAAGCGCGCGTGAAACCGCGCGTCAACCTCCTGTACGCCTTGCACGCGAATATCCACGGGGAGATTGGCGTTCAACGCACGTTGGAGCGTCGCTGTGCTAAGTGAAGTGCCAAAGGAGCAATTGGCAACCTGCGCTCTTGCGTGGACTCCCGAGTCCGTCCGGCCCGAACCATGGACGCGCACCGCGCCACCGGCTATCTTTGCCAACGCGTCCTCGACGACTTCCTGAACCGCGCGACCGTTCGGCTGCAATTGCCAGCCAGCGTAATTCGACCCGTCGTAGGCGATGGTCAGTTTGAAATGCCTACGTTTCGGCTGGAGGCGGGTTCGTGGCATCGAGGTAACTTTGCAACATGATTTGGGCGGCCAGTTTGTCAATCTTCTGCCTGCGCTCACTGCGCCGCACGTTTCCTTCCAACAACGCGCGCTCGGCCTGCACGCTCGTCAGGCGCTCGTCCCATTGCGCCACGGGAATTGTCGTCGCCCGCCGCAATTCTGCAATGAACGCCAACGTGCGCCGGGTCTGGTCGCTCGGCGTTCCATCCAGCCGCAACGGGACACCGACGACGATCTTGCCGACTTTTCGTTCCTGACAGAGGCGGAGCAACTCGCGGCTGACAACCGCCAGTCCGCCGCCGTCCATGTAATCGAGCGGCTGGGCGATCGTGCCGCCCTCATCGCTGAGCGCCAGCCCGATGCGTTTGAGACCATAATCGACGCCGAGAATGCGCATGGCTTTACAACCATCGCTGATACTTCTTCTCCGCCGCGAGTTTTTTGACAATCTCGCGGACCTTTTGCGCGTCGTTCTTGTGGCACACGAGTGTGGCGTCGGGCGTGCGCACAATCACCAAATCCCGCACGCCAACTGCCGCGATCAGATGCTGCTTATCCCCCACCACGATGCAACCCGACGCATCCAGCCCGACGAATTCGCCGCGGACGACGTTTCCGTTGCCGTCTTTCTCGTAATGACGGCCAATCGCCGGCCAGTCGCCGACGTCGTCCCAATCGAAATCGCCATTGGCGACCACAACGTTGTCCGCCTTTTCCATGATGGCGTAATCGACCGAAATCTTCTCCATCTTCGGGTACTCACGGGCCAGAACGCGCGAGAAGGACTTCGTTCCTGCTGTTGCTTGAATCCGAGCGCATGCCTCCCACAAGGCAGGCTGATATTTGTGATAAGCTTCCGCCACCGCGCGGAACGACCAGACAAACATTCCGGCGTTCCAACGATAGTCGCCGCTGGTGAGGAACTCCTCCGCGGTCTTGCGGTCCGGCTTCTCGACAAACCGGCGCGCCTTCCAGAATTTCGTCGCCAGGCTCGTCGAAAGCTCTTCGCCAACGTGAATATATCCGTACCCAGTGTGCGGTGACGTTGGCTTGATCCCGATGGTGAGCAGCACGTCCTGTGTCTTCGCCAACTTCAACGCGTCACCGACGACACGCCGATACTTTTCCGTATCACGAATGTATGAGTCGGCCGGCAGGACCGCCATCGCGGCGTCGGGATCCTGCGCCCCGATGATAGCCGCCGCCAATCCGATGCACGGCGCGGTGTTTCGTCCAACCGGCTCGCCGATAACGTGCTTGATCCGCGGAAGCTGCTTGCGCACCAGCGCCGCTTGCTCGTGATTGGTCACCACCACAATCCGCGCGTCGCCCACCAAGGGGCGCACCCGCTCGACCGTTTGCTGGATCATCGTCTTGTCGCCGACGATCGGCAGCAACTGCTTCGGTTGCTTGCGGCGGCTCTTCGGCCAGAACCGCTCCCCGAATCCACCTGCCATGATGATCGCCCAATTCATTGCCTGTTCCCTCTCTTGACGCCGTGCACCATTGCACCGACAAATCGTGCCACACGTTCCGCCATCCGCCGATCGTGACTGTGTTTCGCGATCTGGTTCACAATCGCGCTGCCGACCACCACCGCATCCGCCGCCCGCGCCGCCGCTCGCGCCTGTGCGGGAGTCGAAATGCCAAAGCCAATCGCGACGGGCAACTTCGAGTGACGCCGAATGGCCGCGACGTGTCCCGTCACCGAGGGAGCCAGTGACTTCTGCATGCCGGTCACGCCCTCGCGGGACACGTAGTAGATAAAGCCGCTGGCGTGTCGGGCGATCTTGCGGATGCGCTCCGCCGGTGTCGTCGGCGCGACCAGATAGATCGGATACAGATCCGCTTGTTTCATGAACCCTTCGTACGCGTCCGCCTCTTCGGGGGGCAGATCCAGCGCCAACACGCCGTCCACGCCCGCAACGGCTGCATCGTGCACAAACTTCTTCAACCCGTGATGGTGCAACACGTTGTAGTAGGCGTAAAAAACGATCGGCACCCGAAGCCCGGCGCGCCTTAGCGACGCCACCGTTCTCAGTACCCCGCTCAATGTCGTCCCGCTGCGTAATGCCCGCTCGGCTGCCAACTGGTTCACCACGCCGTCGGCGAGAGGATCACTGAACGGCACGCCCAATTCCAGCACGTCCACGCCGACGCGCTCGAAGGCCCGCGCCAGTTGAGCCGTCGCCAGCAAATTCGGATCGCCGGCGCAGATGTACGCGACAAAACCCTTTTGCCCGGCGGCGCGCAACGCGTGGAATTTCGCATCAATTCGGTTCATGTCGTTTGTGGCCACGAAACCTTTTGCGGTCTTCTGATCCGCGAATACGATTCGCGGCTACAACTTCAGCGGCAATTGCGCAGGTAGATAAACCGCAGACCTTCCAGGGTCAACAACGGATTTACGTGCTCGATTTCAGGAATCTTCTTCGCCATGAGGTCGCCGTAACCGCCGGTGGCCACGACCACCGCTTTGCGCATGCCGCGCTGGCGTTTCAAGGCGTGAAGAATCTCCTTTACCAGGCCGCGGTAGCCAACGACCGCGCCCACGCGCATCGCGTCCACCGTGCTCTTGCCGATGACGGATTTCGGTTCAGCAAGGGTGATGTGGGGCAGCAACGCGGTGCGTTGGTAGAGGTAATCCGTGACCGAAGCCAAGCCCGGGGCGATTACGCCACCCACGTACTCGCTGCGAGCGTTGACAATGTCGAACGTGACCGCCGTGCCAAAATCGACCACGATGGCGGGCGCGCCGTACAGTTTGGTGACACCGACGGCGTTGGCGAGGCGGTCGGCGCCAATCTGTTTCTTGTTGGGATAACGCACGCCCACTCCGAGATCGATGCTTGCGCTTACTACCAGCGGCGGCATCGGCAACAAGCGGCGTACGCGCTTCGCCACCGTTGGCACGACGGACGACAGCACGATTCCGGATATGTCGACCCGTCCGAACGGGATCTTGTGCACCGAGGCCGTGGGCACTTTCACGATGCGCAGAATCCGCCGGGAATTCGCCAGCGCGAAACTCGTGTTCGTGTTGTTGATATTGACCAGGAGAAACGGACGCTCGTTTTTCATGTGCGTTCCACCGCCAGATCGCCCCCCAAGATTCGTTCCAGTTGCCCGCTGTCACAGCGCACAAGCAGCGCGCCGTCACTGTCCAGCGCCTGCGCGAAACCTTCGACGCGCCGCTGGCCGATTGTCACCACAATTTGATGGCCGAGCGTCGTGCAGAGTTCTGCCCATTCATCCGCGACGGCGTCGAAGTCCGTGAGGGTCAACTCATAACATTCATCCAACGCTGTCAGCACCCGCACAGCCAGTGACACGCGGTCCTGGGCGTTCCCCGTTTCCAACTTGAGCGAGGTAGCCACGCGCTTCAGATCGTTTGGAAAATCCTCCCGCTCGCAATTCACATCGATGCCAATGCCGAGGATCGCCAGCAGAATCTCGTCGGCTTCAGCCCGCAGTTCGGTCAAGATGCCAGCCAGCTTCCTGCCGTTGAGGGTCACGTCGTTGGGCCATTTGATGCGCGCCTCGACTCGGCACGTTTCCCGAATCGCGCGCGCCACGGCGACGCTTGCCGCGACGGTGATGCGGCTGGCGGCAGCCGGTGGCAGCGGCGGTCGCAGCAATACGGAGAACCACAGCCCCTTTCCACGCGGCGACGCCCACTCGCGGCCGCGTCGGCCTCGTCCGCGCGTTTGCGATTCGGCAAACACCACCAATCCTTCCCCCGCGCCGGATTTGGCGAGATGCTCGACCACATCGTTCGTCGACGCGGTCTCTTCGAACACCAGAATGTCCGAGCCAATCCGTTTCGTTTTCAGGCGCGCCTTGATGTCGTCGGCGGTCAACCGATCCGGCGTGCCGAGCAGCCGGTACCCGAAATGCGGATGCGATTCGATGGTGTACCCGAGCTTGTCCAGCTCCGCGATTTTGGCCGTCACCGCCGAGGCCGAGAGTTTCAGTTGTCGCCCCAAATCATCGGCGGGCACGAATTGTCCCGCCGCCTGATAAAACGCCTCCAGAATCGCCGTGCCCGTGTTCATTCCCTCATCTCCAACGAAAAATCCACGGCACGGGCGGAGTGAGTGAGAGCACCGACGGAAATGTAATCGACGCCGGTTTGGGCAATGCCGCGAACGGTTTGGAGCGTGACGCCGCCGCTGGCCTCGGTTTTGGCGCGGCCGGCGACAAGGGTAACGGCTTCGCGCAGTTCGTCGGGCGTCATGTTGTCGAGAAGAATGTGATGGGCGCCAGCGGCCAGGGCTTCTTCGACCTGCTCCAGAGTGTCGGCTTCGATAATGATCGGGGCGGACGGATGATTCTTGCGCGCCGCAGCGACGGTGTCGCCCAACGCTTTCGGTCCGAGCCGGGCGAGAATGGCACGATGATTGTCCTTGATCATCACGGCGTCGTACAGACCCATGCGGTGATTGGCGCCGCCGCCAACGGACACGGCGTACTTCTCCAACAGGCGCAGGGTCGGCGTGGTCTTGCGTGTGTCGAGGATCCTGGCTTTCGTGCCGTTGATCTCGTCGACGAACTGACGCGTCAACGTCGCGATTCCGGAAAGGCGCTGGAGGAAATTGAGCGCCGTCCGCTCGCCGGTCAGGATTCCGCGAGCGGGACCACTAAGAACGCATACGCGTGTCCCCTTTCCTGCCTGTTCGCCCTCATCAACCAACGACTTCACCATAATGGACCGGTCAATCTGCTGGAAGACTTCACCCACCAGCGGCATGCCCGCAACGACGCACGGTTCCCTAGCGACGATGCAAGCTTCGGCGCGCTGGTCGGCAGGGATCGCGGTCTCGGTTGTGATGTCGCCCGCGCCGATGTCCTCAGCCAGGGCGGCGCGAACCAGACTGCGGACAATCTCTTGTGGAAGCGTACTCATCGGGTCTTGGCTGTGCGATTTCGTTTCACTACATTCACTTTCAATCGGCGATCATATTTGACCTGTCGCTTCACTGGAGGCGCAGTCGCTCCGGAGCGCGACCCTCCAGCACCTTCCCTCTTTAGCTCGGCGATCTGGTCGCGAAGAATTGCTGCCTTTTCAAACTGCAATTCTTCCGCCGCTTCCAGCATCTCCGCTTCCAGTTCGCGGAGCAACTCGGCGGTACGGTATCCACCGGGCACTTCGCGAACCACCGAAGCCTCCACCTCGCGCGCCTGAGTCAACTCGGCAAGGCTGAGCTGCAACTCACGTTTCACGCTCTTCGGTGTGATGTGGTGCTCCTGATTGTAGGCGAGCTGTTTGTTGCGGCGATAGTCCGTCGTCGCGATGAATTTCTTGATCGAATCGGTCATCACGTCGGCGTAGAGCACGACTTCGGCGTTGATGTGGCGGGCGGCGCGGCCCGCAGTCTGAATAAGCGACGTGGCGCTGCGCAGGAAACCTTCCTTGTCGGCATCGAGGATGGCCACGAGCGACACTTCGGGAAGATCGAGTCCTTCGCGGAGGAGATTGATCCCCACCAGCACATCGAAATCGGCGGCGCGCAGGCCGCGCAACACCTCGACACGCTCGATGGCGTCGATTTCGCTATGCAGATATTTCACGCGGATGCCGACTTCACGCAAATAGTCCGCAAGATCCTCGGCAGTGCGCTTGGTCAGGGTGGTCACGAGAACGCGTTCGTGTCGTTCGGCGCGGGCGCGGCATTGCTCGATCAGGTCATCGATCTGGCCTGTCAGAGGTTTGATCGTCACCGTGGGATCGACCAACCCCGTGGGACGGATGACCTGCTCGGCGACGACCGCGCTGCGTTGCAGTTCGTACGGGCCCGGCGTGGCGGACATGTAGATGCACTGGTGGATCAAGCTGTCGAACTCGGTCGCGTTGAGGGGCCGATTGTCGAGCGCCGACGGCAGGCGGAACCCGTGCTCGACGAGCGTGGTCTTGCGCGAACGATCGCCCGCGTACATGCCGCCGATTTGCGGCACGGTGACGTGCGATTCGTCGATGAGCAGCAGGTAATCCTTGGGGAAGAAATCCATCAAGGTGAACGGCCGCTCCCCCGGCGCGCGACCGCTGAGGTGGCGCGAATAGTTCTCAATGCCGCCGCAAAAGCCCATCTCCTTGAGCATCTCGAGGTCGTACATCGTGCGGGAGTGGAGCCGCTGGGCTTCGACGAGCTTGTTTTGCGACTCGAACCACGCGACACGCTCCTTCATCTCCTCCTTGATGGCGTCCAGCGCCCGGGCGATTTTCGAGTACGGCATGACCCAATGTTTGGCGGGATAGATCGAGAAGGTGTTGACCGACTCGATTTTGTGCCCCGTGAGCGGCTCGAAGCGCGTGATCTGCTCGACGCGGTCACCGAAAAACTCGACCCGCACGGCTTCCTCGGTATAGCTCGGGCACACTTCGACCGTATCGCCGCGGACGCGAAAAGTGCCGCGGGTGAACTCGACGTCATTGCGGTTATACTGCATGTCAACCAGTTTGCGCAGCAGATCGTCACGTGACATATCGTTGCCGACGGTCACCAGCGCCATCATCTCAAAGTAGTCCTCGGGCGATCCCAATCCGTAGATGCAGGACACGCTGGCCACGACGATCACGTCACGGCGGGAAAGCAACGCGCTGGTGGCAGAGAGCCGGAGTTTCTCGATCTGCTCGTTGATGCTGGCGTCCTTCTCGATGTAGGTATCGGTCTGCGGGATATAGGCTTCAGGCTGATAGTAATCGTAGTAGCTGACGAAGTACTCGACGGCGTTGTGCGGGAAGAACTGCTTGAACTCGCTGAAAAGCTGGGCGGCAAGCGTCTTGTTGTGCGAAATGACGAGGGTGGGCCGGTCCAACTGCTGGATGACGTTGGCCATGGTGAACGTCTTGCCGCTGCCGGTGACGCCGAGGAGCGTCTGATAACGGTTGCCCGCCCGCAGCGAGTCGGTCAACGCCCTGATCGCCCGGGGCTGATCGCCACGCGGTTTGTATTTGCTGATGAGTTGGAAGGGCACAGCGGGCAAATCTAGCACAAGCGCGGCAGGCTGCGCCAGACGGATGTGCCGCGCTTGACGCCGTTGCCCTGCCCCGCTAGGGTTGCTGCTGTTTCCCGGAATGGCAGGACGCCAACCCGGTGAGGCGATTATGAGCGAGGAAACCTTTATTGCGTTCCCGTGCCCCAAGTGCGGCAATTCGGTGGAGTATTCGGAGGATTGCGCCGGCAGTGCGCAACCGTGTCCGTACTGCAGCGAGGACATCCTCGTCCCAAAGGGCGACAACCAGCCAGGCGCGGCGCTGCCCCTCCCGATCGAAACCCCACAGTTGATCCTGCGGAAGCTTCAACCGGAGGATTCGTCAGACGTGTTGGAAATCATGTCCGACCCGGAAACATTTCGTTACGAAGAACGTCCGCCGATGGACGAGGGCGAGGTGAAGCGCTGGCTGGAGCGGGTGGTGAAGGAGAAGCTATCGGACAGGTCTGGCGAACTGAACCTGGGCATTGTCCATCGACAGGAGGCCAAACTGGTTGGGCTTTTCTGGCTGCAGTGTCACGGTTCGAACCGGCAACAGGCGGTGATCGGAATCCAGATCAACAGCGGCTATTGGCGCCGCGGCCTCGGTTATGAAGCTCTTCGGGCTGCGCTGTCGTTTTGCCTCCGAGACATCGGACTGCACCGCGTGACCGTCTCCTGCGACAGCCGAAACGCGGCGGCGGTTCGCTTGTTCACGAAGCTGGGCATGCGCAACGAAGCGGAATGTCTCCGCGACCGGTTCATTGAAGGCGAATGGGCCGACTCGCTGTGGTTCGCCATGCTCGACCAGGAACTGCCGCAAACGACCTGAGCCTGAAGAACCGGTCCTCGTTCTACATCGTCTCGCCGAGCCAGTCGACGGTTTCGGTGATCACGCGGGATTCCCAGATGTGCTTGTTGAACATGTGGTCGGCGCCGGCGATGATGACTTTCTTCACAACACGCTTGTGCGTTTGCAAGGCGTGCTCGTACAACTCGGAGTGATGGGCGGGAACAGTCTGGTCCTTCGCGCCGTGGATCAACAAGACCGGGCACTGGGATTTCACGACTTCGCGGAGCGGTTTCATCTCGGCGAACTGGCGGATGAACGCCACGCCCACCAGATTGCCGTCGTGATCGGTGATGCCGGTCTCGGCGAGCGACGAGACGGCTTCGGGCGTCGACAGCTCATCGAGGATTCCCTCGCCCTCGGCGACCGGCGCCAGCAGCACGAGAGATTTGATCCGATGTTTTTCGCGGGCGGCAACGTGCGCCGCGACGGCGCCGCCCATGCTCATACCGATGAGGGCCAGACGCCGCGAATTGATCCGCTTGTGCCGGGCCAGAAACCGGATCGCTTCGAGGGCGTCGGCCACCTCGGAGCGGATCGTCACGTCTTCGAAATCGCCGGCGCTATCACCTGAGCCGCGGAAATCGAATCGCAGACTGGCGATGCCGTGCCCGGCGAGGGCGCGGGAAATTTTCACGAACATGCGATGAGGCTCGACCCGCGTGCCGGTAAACCCATGCAGCAGCAGCGCGGCAGGAGAACGGCCATGACCTTCGGGCAAATGCAGCATGCCGACGACCTGTTGACCCCTGGACTCGAAGACGACGGGCGATTCCATGCGGCGCGCATAGTAGAAGCCGCCAAAGTCATTGTCAACGCGGCGCTCCGCCGTTAGAGTCAGCGCCCATGCCGATCCAGTGCGATTACCACATGCACACGCCGTTGTGTAAACACGCGGCGGGGCCGATGGAGGATTACGTCGAGCGGGCGATCCATCTCGGCCTGCGCGAGGTGGGGTTTGCCGACCACAATCCCCTCCCGGACGGCCGTAGCGCCGACGTCCGCATGAGCGAAGCGGAACTTGACTATTACGTGGAACGCGTGACCGACCTGCAATTTCGCTACCGCGGCAAGATCCAGGTGATGCTCGGCCTGGAAATGGATTACATTCAGGGGCTGGAGGATTATCTCGAACGACAACTGGCCCGATATCCGTGGGACTACGTAATTGGGTCGATCCACTTTCTGGACAAGGAATGCCGCGAGAGTTCCTGGCCGCGCAACTACGGCGGCGACGCGCGGCAGTTGTACGCGCGCTACTTCAACGCGATGCGGCACATGGTTGCCAGCGGCCTGTGCGACGTTGTCGCCCATTTCGACGTGGCGAAACGCTCGGGTTGCCTGCCCGGTGAGCGCGAGGCCGATGACATCACGCGCACCCTGGCGGCGATCAAGGCGGCGGACATCAGCCTGGAGATCAACACGTCAGGGTACCGCCACCCGGAACTTCCTGAGCCGCAACCATATCCGTCGCTGGCGATCGCTGAGCAGGCGCTGAAGCTTGGCATTCCGCTGACAGTCAATTCCGACGCACATGCGCCGGACCAAGTCGGCTTGAAGTTTGCGGACGTTGAAGCGTTTCTGAAGAAGAAGGGCTGCCGACAATTGGCAAAGTTCGACCGGCGAAAGCGGACCGCCTACGAGATCTAGGGCGCGGCGAGCGCGATCTACGATGAGATTGCGGCGTGGCGTTTCTCGGCGGTGGCATCCGCCCGCCATGTCAGGATGACATACAACCCCACGCCGATGCAGATCGAGCTATCGGCGATGTTGAACGCGGGCCAGTGGTACGGGCCAATATAGAACGAGAGAAAGTCGATCACATGGTGGACGCGGATGCGGTCGATGAGATTACCGATGATTCCACCTGCAATAAGCCCCAGCGCAAGGCGCGGCCCCGGACGCTGTAACTGGAAGGAATGGCGAAACAGGTAGAGAGTTGCCACGGTCACTACCGAAATCACCGTCAGCACCAAGTTGTAGTCTTTGAGAATGCCCCAAGCGGCACCAGTATTCTGCCAGTTGACAAGGCTGAAGAAACCCGCAATGACGACGCGGGGGGGTTCTTCCGGGTTGATGAAGCGCACGACGAGCCACTTGCTGAACTGATCGAGCGCGGCAATCGCGACGGCGATGAGTGCGACCCATTGCATGGCGGCGGCCGGCGACCTATTCTTCGGCTTCCTCCGACTCGCCGCCCTCTTCGTCCGCCGACTCCGTGAACATCGGTCCCTGCGGAACGGGCCGGTGGCCGTCCTTCTCGATTGTAGACTGGCAGTTGACACACAATCGGGCGAAGGGCACGGCCTCGAGGCGGGCCTTCAGGATGGGCTTTTCGCAATTGTCGCAAATACCGTACGTGCTTTGGTCGAGCCGCTTGAGGGCTTCCTCAATCTCATACAATGCCTCCTGCTCGTTCGAGACAAGACTGAGGGCGAATTCACGGTCGAAATTGTCCGTGCCCGCATCCGCCATGTGCAAGCTGTACCCGCTCAATTCGCCGGAGGCATCACGGTGTGAGCGCTTGAGATTATCGGTGGCGAGGAAATTGACGCCGTCGATCAAGTGATCCCGCAAATCCAGCAACAGCTTTCTGAACTTGGTTGCGTCCTCCTTGGAGAGTTTCAACTTCTTCGGCGGACGGTTCGATTCGACGGCCGCACCCGCGCCCTGTGCCACGCTCCGTGTTGGCCTGGCCTTGGTGACGGCCACCACTTTGGATTTTCGCCCTGCTTTGGTTGTCCCCATGTCTCCCTTCCCTGAACTGACTCTTGGTTTAGCCGCCCCGGTTTTCTTCGACTGCCTCTTCATAAACTCCTTCCATCCTAGTGCAGTTTTCAGGCCAGCGATCTAATCACTTCCGCGCAGCGCCCGCACAACTCCGGGTGCGCGGTGTCCGTACCGACATCCGCGGTCCACCGCCAACAACGGACACATTTGCTGCCCGCGGCGTGGCTGACCCTGGCTCGCAACTCGCCAGTACCAACTTTGGCCACGCGAACTTGCGACACGATCAAAACTGTCTCCAGCGCCGGCCCGAGTTGTTCCAGCCATTCACGGGTGGCATCGGTATCGGGCGCGATCTCCACCTGAGCTTCCAACGACTTCCCGATCAGCCCTGCCTGTCGCGCCCTTTCCAGTTCCAGCGATGCCACGCGCCGCACGTTCAACAACCGTTCCCAGCGCGCCTCCAGGTCCGCATCGCGTCGCGTGGCGTCCGGCGCCGGGAACTTTGCCAGGTGAACCGACTCCGCTTCGCGCCCCGGCAGGAAGCCCCATACTTCGTCCGCGGTGAACGGCAGGACCGGCGCGATCAATTTTGCCAGCGTCGCGACCACTTCGAAAATCGCCGTCTGCGCCGACCGCCTGTCCGCCGAATCGGGCGCAAGCGTATACAACGGGTCTTTCATTACGTCAACGTAAAACGACGAGATTTCCACAGTGCAAAAGGTATTGAGGAGATGGAAGACGCGATGGAAATCGTATTGATCGTAAGCCTCAGCCAATTCCGCAATGAAATCCTGCAGACGGGAGATCAACCAGCGATCGATTTCGGTCATTTTCCCGTGGGCGACCGCCTGTTTCGCAGGCTCGAAGTCATACAGGTTTGCCAAAAGAATGCGAAGGGTGTTGCGGATTTTTCGGTACACTTCCCCAACGGCGGCGAGCTTTTCATCTGACTGAATGACATCGTGAGTGTAATCTTCGCTGATAAACCAAAGCCGGATAACGTCGGCGCCAAAGCGATTGACATAGTCGTCCGCGTTGACGGGGATGCCCGACGACTTCGAGATTTTTTTGCCCTCGGTGTCGAGTCGAAGCCCGTGGGTGATGACAGTGTGAAATGGCGGCACGCGCTTGCCCGTCGCCAACGACGTGAGCAGAGACACTTGAAACCAGCCGCGATGTTGGTCCGTGGCTTCCAAATATACGTCCGCAGGAAACTTCATCGACGGATTCCCCTGCAACACCGCGCGATGGCTGCAGCCGCTCTCGAACCACACGTCGAGGATGTCCTCTTCCTTCTTCAATTCGGACGCACCACAGTTCGGGCACTGGCCTGCGCCGACGAGCTCGCTCGCGGTCATCGTGAACCAGCAATCGATGCCGCGCTCGCGCACGAGCTTGAGAATTTTCTCCTCCGCCTCGTGAAAATCATGGCCGCACTTGGCGCAGCTCACGACCGGGATCGGCACACCCCACAGACGCTGGCGACTGATGCACCAGTCGGGACGTTCCTCAAGCATCCCGCTGAAGCGCAACCGGCCCCATTCGGGAACAAAGCGGATCTGTTTCGGGTCGCGCACGGCCGACAGGGCGCGCTCTCGCAACGTATCGTTGTCCACGTTCACGAACCATTGCTGCGTCGCGCGAAAGATGATCGGGTTCTTGCACCGCCAGCAATGAGGGTAGCTATGCTCGATCTCCTCCTGGCCGACCAGGGCACCCGCCTTCTTCAAGTGGTCGATAACAAGCGGGTTTGCGGCCCACACATTTTTCCCGATTAACCACTTGGGCACCATGCCGTCGTCCACGAAGCGTCCGGCGTCGTCGAGTGGCGAGTAGCAGCGCGGTTCGAGTTTATATTTGTCACCGGTCTCGGCGTCTTCGATGCCGTGGCCGGGGGCGGTGTGCACGCAGCCGGTCCCGTCCTCGGTCGTCACATAGTTTGCCAGCACCAGCCGCGAATCGCGGTCGATAAACGGATGGCGCGCGATGAGTTTCTCGGCGACCAATTCGGCGCCTTTGGCTTTGCGCGTGATCGCGCCGAATTGTGCGCCGGTCTTTTCGGCGACCGGGCCGAGCCGTTTCTCGGCGAGAATCCACGTTTCGTTGCCGACTTTGGCGAAAACGTAGTCCACATCCGGATGCACGGCGATAGCCAGGTTCGCCGGCAGCGTCCACGGCGTCGTCGTCCAGACCAGCACGAACGTATTGGGGTGGCCTTTGACTGGAAATTTCACCCAGATGGATGGCGACTTGTGGTTCTTGTACTCGCTCTCTGCTGTCGCCGCGGCCAACGCCGTGCGGCAGGAAATGCACCAATAGCCGGGTTTTAGCGCCTGATAAATGTAACCGGCACGGCGCATTTCGTAGAACGTGGCGACAATGGCATGTTCGTACTCGGGCGACATCGTGAGATATGGGTGTGCCCAGTCCCCCCATCCGCCCAAGCGCTTGAATTGTTCGCGCTGGATCCCGACGTATTTTTCCGCGTAAGCGCGGCACCGGGCGCGCATCTGCGCTGCGGAAAGTTTTTCTCGGCTCTTTTCGATGTCTTTCTGCACTTTCAACTCGATGGGCAGACCGTGGCAATCCCAGCCAGGCAGGTACGGCGCACGATGCCCCGTCATCGCCGCGTAGCGGACGACGATGTCTTTGAGAATCTTGTTAAGGGCGGTGCCGATGTGGACGTTGCCATTGGCGTACGGCGGGCCGTCATGGAGGACGAACAGCGGCGCATTGCGACGGGAGTCGATAAGCTTCTCGTAAAGTTTCGACTGTTCCCAACGCGCCAGCATCGCCGGCTCACGCTGGGGCAGGTTGGCCTTCATCGGGAAGTCCGTCTGCGGAAGATTGAGCGTATCCTTATAGTTGGCCTGGGTTTCGGTCATATTCGTCCCGCCAAGAGCGGGCAAAAGTATCATGCATGGGGGGGTGTGTCAACGACGGGTGGGCAGGAGGAGAGTCGTGGCGCGACCGACCTTGCGTTGCCACCCAGTCTAAAGACCGGTGGGCGGTTCCGACACGTCTTCGTCGCTGTGGATGAACTTGTAGTCGCCGTGGAATTTGGCCGTCTGAGTGTACGAACCCGAGGCGGTACTCGCCGTCACGTCGAGGTGCAGGTAGGCGTCGACGCTGCCCGGCGTGATTTTTCTGATGATGAGATAACCGCTGAAGGTTTGGCCCTTCGAGGTGGGACCGAAACGGCTGGCGGTGAAATCAGGCGTGACGGTGTCCGACGGAATGGGCAGGCGGACGTTGAGACGATAGTTGTGGAGCCTTAGGACGAGGAGCTGATCCTCTTCCTTGTCGGGCCCGTGAACAACCGTGTCGAGGTGGCGGCGAATAGCCAGGGTGAGTGGCGCGACCTGAGTTTCCAGCGAGCCGGCCCCGAGCGGCGGCGTCGGACGACTGAATGTCGCCATGGCCGGGCCGATATGGCTGTAGCTGCACGCGGAAGCGAGCACCACCAGAGCGGTGACGATGATCGGTTTCATGATCTACTCCCCTGTTTGAAACATGATGAACCTGAATCCAGCGAACGACAAGCGCAAGCGTTCACCAAAACAATGCGGCGTGCGTCCTACTGCGAGGACACTGCCTTCTTATATTCCAAGATACCGTCGGCGATGGCGCGGGCGAGGGTTTCGCGGTACTCCGGGCGCAGGATGCGCTGTTCTTCGCGGGGATTGGTGAGGAATCCGCCTTCGATCAGGATTGCCGGACAACTGGCGTACCGCAGGACCCAGAACCGGGCGCGTCGCACGCCGCGATCCACCGCGCCGGTGGCACGCAAGGCCGACCCTTGGATGCAATGGGCCAGCCACACGTTTTGCGAATCGAACCGATTATTCGTCACCGCGTTGCTGTCCCCACCACCGGTGTCGCGGTCGCTGCTGTTCCCATTAAAATTCGCCGTCGAACTCGCGCCCGCCGGCGAAACGCAATAGGTCTCGATTCCCTCGGCCCAGCCTCCGGAATTGAAATGGATGCTGACGTACAGGTCCGCCGCTTTGGTGCGGGCAAACTCGACGCGGTCTTCCAGCGGAACCGTCTCATCCCTCGTGCGCGTGAGGATTACTCGCAACCCGCTTCCCGCCAGGTCCTGCTCGACCCTGCGGGCCACGTCGAGTGTCATGGTCTTTTCGTAGCTCGCCCGGCCATGAGTCCCGTGGTCGGTCCCGCCATGACCCGGATCGATCACCACGGTATGGACGATCACACCGGGCTTGCGCAGGTGCTGCGGCTCCAACACGGGATCGATCGTTTTCACAACGTCGAGTTCGGCGATCCACAATCGGTTGCGCTCAGCCAGAATCGGTGCGGAGAGCCAGTGGGTGACTCCGTTCAAGAGAATGTCACGGCGGTCGGCCTCGACTTCCAACTGGGCGAAACTCGTCTTGTACACGGCGCGAGTGAGGCCTCCGCGGGTGTCGGGGCCGAGTCCGTAGTAACTGGCCAGGTCGCTGACCGCAACGTAGTAGGTGTTGCCGAAGCGACAGGCGCGGAGAGTGGACGGCTGGCTCCGATCCCGATCAGATCGGGACAGGTCAGACCGGGATTGGGCCAACGCCGTGCTCGCAAAAGCAAATCCGAGACCGAGCATGACCGCCGACAACAGCACAGGCGCTGGGCGCAACATCATTCCTCCTTGAAAAGTTTCGCGGGGAACGTCGCACAGATGACCGGCGGATTTCAAGGCAAATGGGAACGCGAAAGACGCGATGGCGCCGCCAAGGCCGCAGGAGCCGGAAGCGGGGCAGCCTGCGCCACCAGAAGGGAGGTAGGTTGGCACGGGACGGGATACGACTTTTCCGTTGACGGTGCGGGGGGGCGTCCCTAGATTAGCCGGGCAGCGTGAGATACGCGGTCGAGGCCCGTCGGCCAGCATGTATGAACATCCACGAATACCAGGCCAAGGAAATCTTTCGCAGGTTCGGCGTGCCGGTGGCCGATGGCGGAGTGGCGTTCACTCCCGAAGAAGCCGGAAAAATTGCCCGAGGGCTGAAGGCCGATGTCATTGCGGTCAAATCGCAGATTCATGCCGGGGGACGCGGCAAAGCCGGCGGCATCAAGCTCGTAAAGACAGCCGAAGAGGCGGCGAACGCGGCGCGGGAATTGATTGGCAAGGTGCTGGTCACGCATCAGACCGGGCCGCAGGGCAAGCAAGTGCGCAAGGTATTGGTCGAGGCGGGCAGCATCCCCAAGCGGGAGATGTACCTGAGCATATTGATTGACCGCACCATTGCGCGTCCGTCGTTTCTGGCCAGCACGGAAGGCGGCGTGGACATCGAGGCGGTGGCGGCGAAGACGCCGGAGAAGATCCTCAAAGAGCCCGTTGACCCGGCAATCGGGATGCAACCTTATCAGGCGCGGAAGATCGCTTATGCGCTCGGGCTCGGCGGCGAGCATCTGCAAACGGCGGTGAATTTGATCCTGAACGTCTATCGGGCGTTCATCGAAACCGACGCGTCGCTCATCGAGATCAATCCGTTGGTCATCGACCAACACGACCGGGTGATGGCGCTGGATGCCAAGATGAATTTCGACGACAACGGCCTATTCCGCCACAAGGACATCCTGGCGATGCGCGATCTGAACGAGGAAGACCCGCGCGAGGTGGAAGCCAGCAAGTTCGATCTGAATTACATCGGTCTGGACGGGAATATCGCGTGCATGGTCAACGGCGCCGGGCTGGCGATGGCGACGATGGACATCATCAAGTTTTACGGAGGGTCGCCCGCGAATTTTCTCGATGTGGGCGGCGGCGCCAGCACCGAGCAGGTCACCGAGGCGTTCAAGATTTTGTGCGCGGACCGGAACGTACGGGGCATTCTGGTGAACATTTTCGGCGGCATCATGAAGTGCGACGTGATCGCCAACGGCATTCTCACCGCCGTCAAGCAGGTGAACGTTCGCGTGCCGCTGGTGGTGCGGTTGGAAGGCACGAATGTCGAACTCGGCAAGAAGATATTGAAAGAGAGCGGCCTGGCGGTCATCGCCGCGGACTCGATGGCTGATGCGGCGCAGAAGATCGTTCAGGCGGCAAAGCAACGAACATGAAACTGTATCTCTATTACGAAAATGTGGATCGTCCGCTGGTGGTCGAAATCCCGGACAACGAAGTCGATGGTTTTTTGCAGGAATACGAGGAAGCGCTGCACGACACGTCGGTGGAGACGTTCCAGTGGAAGAACTCGAGCTTCCGCATTGCCGGTTTGATGGCGGTGGTGCACGAGAAGCACGCGCCGGTGCAGTCATGAGGATCGCGCGACGGACGGTGCTTGTATCAGGAACGGACGGGCGAGACGCCCGCCCCACTAGGCTATGAGCATATTGGTCGATGCCAACACGCGGTTGATCGTCCAGGGCATTACCGGCTCGGCGGGAAAATTCCACGCCGAGCAATGCCTGAAGTACGGCACGAAACTCGTTGGCGGGGTCACCCCGGGCCGGGGCGGCGAGGTGGTGGAGCTTGATAGACAGAAAATACCCGTCTTCAACACGGTCAGCGAAGCGGTGCGCGAGACTGCGGCAAACGTCTCGTGCATTTTCGTGCCGGCGCCGTTCGCGGCGGACGCGATTCTCGAAGCGGCGGACGCGGGGATCGAATTGATTGTGGCCATTACGGAGGGCATTCCTGTTCTTGACATGGTGCGGGTGAAACGGGCGTTGCAAGGCACGAATGTCAAGCTGATCGGCCCGAATTGTCCCGGAGTGATCACGCCCGGCGCGGCCAAGATCGGGATCATGCCCGGCTACATTCACAAACCGGGCCCCGTGGGTGTGATCTCGCGGAGCGGCACGCTGACCTACGAAGCGGTGTGGCAACTCCGTTCGCGAGACGTCGGGCAATCCACTTGCATCGGCATCGGCGGCGACCCGGTCAAGGGCCTGGATTTCATCGATCTACTGGAGATGTTCGAGACCGATCCGCAAACCGAAGCGGTGATTGTGATTGGCGAGATTGGCGGGAGCGCCGAGGAAGAAGCCGCGCGCTGGATCAAGGACAATTTCACCAAACCGGTCGCCGCGTTCATTGCCGGCGCGACGGCGCCGAAAGGCCGGCGGATGGGTCACGCCGGCGCGATCATCAGCGGCGGGAGCGGTTCGGCGTCGGACAAGATCAAAGCGCTCGAATCCTGCGGCATCGCCGTCGCCAAGACACCGGCCGAGATGGGCGAGACGCTGGTTGGTTTGATGAAGTAGCTGCTCAGCCCGGCGAATCTCACCACCCCGAAGTCCGAGAGGGACTCGCGACTCCGCGGTGGAATTCTTCGGGGTAAACTCCGCACGCGAAGGACGCGAAGGTTTGTGCGACTTCTGCGCCAGCGAGTCCCACGCGCTATTGAATTTTCACTGCCGCGTCCGCCTTCCCTCCATCTCACGACCTATTTCCTTGACGCTCACCGCGTGATGGGTCAGCATCCTTGCCCGCTGTTCAGGCGCTCGGTTGGCTCGCAAGAATGAAAAAAATTGTCATTGTCTTCTTCGTGCTGGTCACGGTCGTTGCCTTGGCGCTGGTCTGGTCCACGCTCACCCAACCCGCGCCCCGCGCCGCCGATCTGCTGCCCGATTCCACTCTCGTCTTCCTCGATATCCCCAACTACTCCGCCTCCGCAAACAATTTCACCAAAACCGAGCTCTACGCCCTCTGGCGCGAACCCGAAGTCCAGGCGTTCCTGAACAAGCCGCTCACCGCCCTGCGTGAAAGCCCGTCGCATCCGGGCACCGACTCCGGCACTGCCGCCCTGGTCGATTTCGCGTTGAACACCGCCCAAGGCGAGGTCTTCCTCGCTCTCACACAAGTCACTCTTTTCCCCTCCCTTAACGCCGGCCTCGTCGCCGGCGCCGACACGCGACGCAAGAAACTCGAGGCAATCGCCGGCCTCTACAAATTGGAAGCCTCACTCAAAAAGGCCAACCCCACCGGCAACTTCGAAACCAAAACCCATCTCGGCGTCAAATACTCCGTCTGGCAAATCACACCCGGCCTGATCATCTGTCACGCGTTCTTCGACACCCTGGTCGTGTTCACCCTCGGCGAAGACACCATGCGCGATATGATCGCCTCCTACACCGGCCAGGTCCCGCCCGGCTTCAAGCGCCTCTCCGCCAGCGCACGGTTTGCCAACGTCCTCCAGCACGCTTCGAAAGACTACGAATTCCTCGCCTACGCCAACGCCAAACAGATCCTCGCACTGTTCGGCCCGTTGCTGGCGTTTTCGCCGCAAACCTCGGCCACGTTCCAGAAACTGGAAGCCATCGATGCTTCATCCTGCAGCATGAGGTTCATGGACGGCGGCGTGGAAGACATCGGCTTCGTCTCCTATTCCCAAAACGCGCCGAAACCCGCCCCGCCCACGGCCCGCAAAACGCTCGCACTCACCGCTCCCGATACTCTGGTCTACATCGTCGGCTCCGCCAACCTGGCCAGCGCCTACGAGGAGGGCATGCAGGCCCTTTCGCAATCCGGCAACACGTCGATCATGCAATCCGTTGATCAATTCCAGCAGGCGCTCCGCACGAACGACATCCACATCCGCGAAGACATCCTCCAGCACTTCGGCCCCGAGACCGCCATCATCGCCACCTGGCGCGCCGAGACCCGTTTGCCCGATGTCGCTCTCGTCGCCGAAATCACCAACGAGGACACACTTCGCCCGGCCCTCGACAATGCCATGAACGCCCTGAAGCTCAACGCGCTGGGTAACGATGAAAAAGCTCCCTGGGATGAAACCGAAATCGCGGGCCACAAACTGCGTACCGCTCGCATCGGCGCCGGCCAGCTCGCCCCGACATATACCACCACCGGCCAGTTCTTCATCCTCGCCAGCACGCCCGATTACGCGCGGGAGCTGGTCACCCGGGTCACGCAGTCGAAGCCAACTCTCGCCGCCAACGCCACGTATCAGCAATTCATAAAGCGGCTGCCGGCCAACGGTTCATCGTATTCCTTCGCCGATCTCCGCGGCTTGTTCGAGCCGCTCTACGCCATCGCCAAATCCGCCGCCGCCCAGATCGGCACCAACGAGTTCGTCGACCTGGACAAGTTGCCCCAGACCGCAACGATCTCCAGGCATCTGTTCCCGTTTGTCTCCGCGACCGTCAGCGAACCAAGGCAGGTCTCCTCCACGTCGTTTTCTCCCCTGGGCCGGTCCACCGCCATAATCGTCGGCGGGGGCGCGGCGGTTTGGGCCGCCATCGAATTTGGTCCGCAGCTTGCCCAAATGAGCGGGCAATACGCTATGCCAGCCTTGCCCAAAACGTCTTCAGGTACGGCCGCTCCTTCGGCGCCAGGCGGAAATCAAACGGCGCCGTCTCAAACTCCAGCGACTCCATAACCCGCCCGCAGCGCTTCGCCGCCGCGCGGATACTGCTTTCAAATTGCTCCGGCTCAAGTGTCCGCTGGTTCGTCGAACACAGCAGCCAGCCGCCCGCCGCAACCACGGGCATCGTCAGTGCCGCCAGTTCTTCGTAATCCCGCGTCGCCTGAAATACACGCCCCTTCTTTGTGGTCGAAAAAGTCGGCGGATCGAGAATCACCACGTCCCAGCGTCGCTCGCGCCGGGCAAATCGCCGAAGCCAGTCGAATGTGTCGCCGAAAACAAACTCATGACCCGCCGGATCGAGACCGTTCGCCCGAAAGTTCTCTCGGCCCCATTCCAGGTAGTTCTTCGATAAATCCACGCTCGTCGTCACCGCCCCGGCTCTCGCCGCCGCCACTGAAAACGCGCACGTATAGGCAAACGTGTTGAGCACCGTCTTTCCCGCCAACGGCATTCTCAGCAGCCGGCGGCGGTTCTCCCGTTGATCGAGAAAAATCCCCGTCGCCAGTCCCTCGCCAAAGTTGATCAAAAAGCTGACACCGTTCTCGCGAATGGTTGTCCGTTCCGCCATCGCGGTTCCCGAAACCAACTGCGCCGGCGTCCGCTCCTGCTTCGTCACCAACTGCGCATAGATCGCCCGCGGCTTGCACTCCTGTTGCAGGCGCCGGATCAGTTCATCGCCCTTCTCACTTGCCTCCTTCGTCTGCCACTGCACCAGCAAATGGCCGGCGTACGCATCGACCACCGCATTCGGGAAACCATCCGCCTCCCCGCTCACGAGTCGAAACGCTGTCGTTTGCCCATCTTCAAACAACGACTCCCGAAATTCCGTCGCCGCCACCAGCGCGTCCACCTCATCAAACGCCCGCGGCACCGATGCCTCGAACGTCACGCGCTCGCCGGTGGCCGGATGCGTCAGGGCCAGTTTGCGCGCATGCAGCATCAGCCGCGGCGCCGGCGCGCCTTCATATTCCCGGTCGCCGAGTATCGGGAACCCGCTCTCCGCCGCGTGCCGCCGGATCTGGTGCGTCTTGCCCGTCATCGGTCGCGCCTGGACGAGAAAGTAGTCGCCATGCGCCTCACCAAATTCAAACTCCGTCACGCTGTTCGGCGATTTCGCCCAGAACTTGTTGCGCGTCGGCCGAGCCGCGCTCAGCAGCAGATACAGCTTCTCGATCGTGTGCTCGTCAAACTGTTTCGCCAACGCCTGGTTCGCCCGCGCCGTCCTCCCAAACACCATCACGCCCGACGTGTCCTTGTCCAATCGCTGGAGAATGGAAAGATTTCGCCAGCGTGCTTCCTGTTTGGTCAGCCACTCGTGGATCCCGTCCGGCGCGAACCGGTCCGGTTTGTGTGTGTTGATGCCCGACGGCTTGTTGACGACCAGCAGATGGTCGTCCTCAAAGAGAATCAGTCCGTTCACGTAACGCGGGGATCAACCCGGTGGCCAGCTCATCGGCCGCCCACCCAGCAAATGCACGTGCAAATGGGGCACGCTCTCGCCCGCGTGGGCACCTTTGTTGATGACCAACCGGTATCCCGTGCTGTCGATGCCTTCCTTGCGCGCGATCTCGGCCGCCACGGTCAACAAATGTCCCAACACCGGCTCGTCTGCCGCGGCGGCTTCCGAAATCCGTGCGATGTCCTTTTTGGGAACAATCAGGATATGAATTGGGGCTTTGGGACTGACGTCGCGAAACGCCAGTGTCCGGTCGTCCTCAAACACAATCTTGGCCGGAATTTCTTTGCGGATGATTTTGGCAAATATGTTGTCCGCCATGTCCCCTACTCCACCACCGCCAGTTTCAAACTCGCCGCCCGCTGTGAACGCACCCGCGCCACGCGCTCGCGAACGTGCTCGACGATATCCTCCGCCAACCGCCGGCAGCCCGCCGTCCAGCGCCGCGCCCCGCGCAATTGCATCACACACGCGCGCAACCCGTCGAGCCGCATGGCGACCAGCCGGCGGTTCGCCGCCGCGCCCAGCGCGTGGTCGAGCTGCTGGAAGAATTCCAACTCGAACCCGGCGTTCGTCCGCCACGCCAGTTCGTTGAGATGAATCGCCACGCGGTCCGCTCCCGCCGCGTACGCCTCGGAAATCCATTCATACCCCAGTGTCGCCAACACCGTGCCCACAATTTCGGAAATCTCAGTGCTGGGAATGACCGGCTGGCTGCGCGACTTCACCGCAAACACGTGCACTGCCGCCGCGATGGATTCCCCCAGCCACCACTCGCTATATCCAACCTTCTCGGCCGCCTTCTGGATTGATGTCGCCAGCCGCTGCTCGTCAAACGGCAACAGTCGACCGTCCTCCTCCTGGACCCACAACACATCATCGTGGAATTGGATCATGATTTCCCCATCTGTTTGATCTCGTCGATGAACTGTTCGGCATCACGAAATTGCCGATACACCGAAGCAAACCGCACGTACGCCACCTCATCGAGCTTGCGCAGGTGTTCCATGACCCGTTCCCCAATCTTCATGGACGACACCTCACGCCCATGCTCGTTCTCCAACTCGGCAATCACCCGCTCCGCCAGCGATTCGATCGTCTCCGTGCTCACTGGACGTTTCTCGCAGGCCTTCTCGATGCCGGCCAGCAGCTTGCGACGGTCAAACTCCTCATATTGGCCGTCACGCTTCTTCACGCGCAGCTTCTCGTGGAAAATCTCCTCGTAGGTCGTGAACCGCGCCCCGCACTTCAAGCACTCTCGCCGCCGTCGGATCAGTAGCCCGTCACGATTACTGCGTGAATCGACCACCTTGTCGTCGATTCCGCCGCATTTTGGACACCGCATATTCCCTCGTGCCAATGTAGCTAACACGTTGCCACGCGCGGGTCAAGAGGGAATGGCTCGTCAACGGATTTTTCGTGTGCTATACGTCCCCTCCCAAATGCGGTGCTGGAGGAATATGACCATACTCCTGTTGCTGGTTCTGGTCGTCGCTTTCGCTCTCTGGCTGCGCTGGTACGAGCCGCGCATGATCTATTATCCTGACCGCCACATCGACCACACCCCCGACCAACTCGGCCTCCAATACGAGGACGTCACCCTCACCACGCCCGACGGCCTCCGCATCAACGGTTGGTTCTTGCCCGCCGTGCCTTTAGCGAAGGCGGGCTTGCCCGCTTCCAAGCCCAATGCCAAACTCACCGTCCTCCTCTTCCACGGCAACGCCGGCAACATTTCCCATCGCTTCGAGAAACTCGCCGTGCTGCGCGAACTTGGTGTCGACACGTTCATCATCGACTACCGCGGCTACGGCCGCAGCCAGGGCACACCGGACGAGCAAGGCACCTACCGCGACGCCCGGGCCGCTTACGATTACCTCATCCAGCAACGCACACTGTCTCCGCCCTCCATCGTCGTTTACGGCGAATCGCTCGGCGCGGCCATCGCTGCCGATCTGGCCTCCAAAGTCAACGTCGGCGGACTCGTCCTCGAAGAAGCCTTTACCTCGGTTGGCGACGTGGGCCAGAAAATGTTCCCTTTCCTTCCCGTCCGCTGGCTCGTGCGGAACAAGTACGACACCCTAAGCAAAATGCCCCGCGTCAGAGTCCCGCTGCTCATTCTTCACAGCCGCGACGACGAATTCTTCAGCCTGCGCCACGCCCGCCGCCTTCTCGCCGCCGCCAATGAACCCAAACAACTCGTCGAACTCCGCGGCGGCCACAACGACGCCTTCCTCGTCAGCGCCTCCACCTACCACGACGCCCTCCAGAAGTTCTTCGCCGCCTTGGTGCAGGGCGAGCCTCACAGCGAGCCAAAATAGGCCCCCGAAGACCTTGCAGAGCGCGGCCCCTTGCGATGGACTTGGCGGTCGCGAAAGGCCTCGACCCGGCTCGCCCCAAATGCTATTCTGAAGTTCGTGGTCGGCGAGAGGCGCCCGGGTCCCGATGCGGTCGGTCAATGGCTGAGGAGGCTCAATACGATATGAGCGGACGACAAGTGACAGTCGATATCAGCGGTGCATCCCTTCACGTGAGAGGGAAGGATGGAGAGGAAGTCTCCCTTAGTCCCGCCGGCATTCACGTCAAAGACGGCGACGAAGAGGTCAACGTCAAGTTCTCCGGCATCAGCATCAAAGACGGACACGCCAACGTGACCATCAGCGTCTGGAAACCACTCCTGCTGATCGGCGCCGTGATTCTCGTCTTCGCCGCGCTTCTCACCGCCGTGATCGTCGGTATCATCAAAATCATGATGTAGTCCCGCCCGAACAATTAAGGAATCATCCCGAGCCAAATCAGTCTTTTAGATTATTGGCCGGTTCCCGGACAGCCAGAACTCCCCTTCCGTGCCGCCATCCACCTCTCCACCGTCCGCGCCACCAGCCAGAAGACGAAGAACACCAGAAACAGCCTACCCGTGCACAGCAGATTGTCGAACGTGCAATGATGGAACGGTTGGAGCAGTCCCTCGGCAAGCACGTCAAAAATCACCGCCACGCAGTAGAATCTCGTGATGAACGATTCGATCCGCCGCCATTCCTTCGACAGCCAGAACGTCAGGAACCCCACAAACATCAGCGTCGTCACCACGAATTGCCAGTATTCGACAATCGGATTCCACAACAGATGCGCGCTCGCATTGACCAGCGTGAAACCGACGCCCACGAGTAGTTCGCGCCCCCTAACCAATGCTCGTGAGGGTTTGGGTCCGTTGCGGGAAACTTCGCTCATGGTGGTTCGCTTACCCTACACCGCCGGGAATTCGACCGCAAACTCCACCGCACCGGAAATTCAAGGCTCGGCTACTTCCTAACTTCTTCGCTACGCGGCCATACAGACTGCGGGAACTGCCAGATCTTCACCGTGCCATCGGCGCTGGCGCTGGCCACATACCGGCCAGTTGGGCTTACCGCTACGCTCGTCACAGCGCCGCTGTGCCCGGCAAACGAGCGGACCTCCGTCCCGGTCGCCACGTCCCAAACCTTGATCGTTCCATCGTCGCTGCCGCTGACCGCAAACCGCCCGTCTCGTGTGAATGCCACGCCGCGCACTGGTTGTGTGTGCCCCTTGAGTTGTTCGACTTCGTGGCCGCTGTCCAGATTCCACAGACGAACCATCTTGTCCTTGCCCCCGCTCAATCCAAATTGTCCATCGGGACTGAACGCCACGCACGTCACCGGCGTGAACCCCGTCTGCAGGGTGCGTGTTTCCTGTCCCTTCGACGCGTCCCACAGTTTTACGGAATCATCCTCGCTCCCGCTCAGGAACGCATCCCCCGTGGGACCAAACGCCACGCTGGTCACATGCCAGCCGTGTCCGGCCAGCGAGTTCACCAACTGCATTCCGGGCACACTCCACAGTTTCACCTGGTTGTCGTCCGCACCGCTTGCGACAAATTTTCCATTGGGACTGAACGCCACGCCGGCAATCTTCCAGCCGAGACTGTCCGTCGCCCACAGCTCGCGCCCCGACCCCACGTCCCACAACCGCAACGTGCCGTCGCTGCTGCCGCTCACCGCCATGGACCCATCCGGGCTGAACGCCACGCTCGTGACCCGGGCCTTGTGCCCGGTAAACGTGCGCAGCTCCCGGCCCGTCCCCGTCTCCCACAACTTCACCGTGCCGTCTTCCCCGCCGCTGAGGATGCAGGAACCGTCCGGACTGTACGCCACACTCGTCACCGCGCCCTTGTGTCCCACCAGCGAACGCACCTCGCTGCCATACTCGGCGGAAATCTGGTCGAGCAGTTTTTTCGTGTGCGCCTGGTTCGGGATCAGGTCGTCGACGTGGCTGGCCAGTTGCCGCGCGTTGTCGTAATTTTTCTGTTTCAGCGCCTGCTCGGCTCCCGCCAGCAACGGCGCCGCTTCCTCCCAATCAATCTCGTTCATCAACGCCCCCGATCGCGCGCACCGAGCGATGGCCCGCGCCTGGTCGAGTTTCCCCTTGTGAACCAACTCCATCGTGGCGGCGGTCAATTCCCGCAGCACGCCCGGCTGCCCGATAAACAAATCCAGGGCATGTTTCCCGCCCATGTCGCCGGGTCCGAGCGGAAGCTTGTGATCGTGGACCTGCGCCGCACTGCCGACCCACAGACGTCCTCCTTGCTGAGCCACAACGAAATACGGGAGCCCCAATTGTTTGACGAGGACCCGGCCGTTGATCCTGGTCTTCAGGACGCTCACCCCATTGGGCACGGTCAGCGTGTCGAAAAAATCGGTGTACACGGCTTCGGGAAGATTGTTCGTGATCTCCTGGTTCAACGCCAGCGTTCCCAGCGCCTTCGCCACCGCCGCTTCGTCGATGATCTTGACCGGCACCCCCACCCCCGGCCCGTCCGGCGATTTCAGCGTGATTTCGACCGGCCCCCCGAATTCTTCGACCTTTGGCTGCGCGCAGCCGAACGCGCACAGAACAACCGAAACCGACACCAATTTCGTGAAATGCTGGTTCATCCGCCATTAATAGAGCAGCGGATGTGCCAGCTACCCAAGCTCTAACGCGCCTTCAGCGAGACATTTGCCATCTCTTGCAGGATGGCGCCCCCATGACTTTCTGTCACGATGACCGACATGCTCACCCTGTCGCCTGCCTCCACATCGCTCAGTTGTTCCGCCAACTGATCCATCGAGCCAATCTGTTCCCCGCTGACCTGCGTGATGACGATCCGCGGAAAAAACCCCGCCTTCTCCGCCGGGCTACCCCGCTCCACGCGGGCCACCAGCAGCCCCTGCGTCGAGGCTACACCCACGGCCTCTGCCAATTTCGGAGTGAGCGGTTGCACCTCCAAACCGAATTTCTGCATCATCAACTCCCGCGCCGAGAGTTTTGGCAGTGCCGCCAGCGTCACCGAAATTGATGTCTCCTCGCCGTCCCGTTCGATGCCGAACTGCACGACATCGCCCGCCTTCTTGTGCGCCAGCATCCGTTGCAAACGCAGCACATTACGGACGCTCTGACCGTCCACCGTGATAACTTTGTCCCCCTTCTGCGCGCCGGCCACCGCTGCCGGGCTGCCCGGCTTCACGTCCGCAATCACCATCGGCCTCTCCGCCGGTTCGAACCGCAGCCCCAGCCACAGCCGCGAGCGCTTCTCGGGCGTAAACCACGCCGCCAGCAGGTTCGCCACGCGCGACGCCGGAATCGCAAACCCAATCCCCTGCGCCTCCGACAGAATGGCCATGTTGATCCCGACCAGCTCGCCGCGAATGTTGATCAGCGGTCCGCCGGAATTTCCGGGATTGATCGCTGCGTCCGTCTGCAACACGTCCGTGAACTGCGGATTATCAGGCGGCCAGCTCCGGTTCTTGGCGCTGATCACTCCGCGCGTCACCGTATGATCGAAACCAAATGGGTTGCCGATGGCTATCACCGTCTCGCCCAGCATCGTTTGGCCTTCCCCGCCGATTTCCACGGCGGTCAGCGGCTTGTTCGGCTGAATCTTCAGCAACGCCAGGTCATTGTTCTCGTCGCCGCTGACGTATTGCGCGTCGAACTTCGTCCCGTCATCGAGCCCCACGGTGATCCGGCTGGCCGGGCGCACGACGTGCCAGTTCGTGACTATCCATCCGTCTTCATCGACGATCACCCCGGACCCCAGGTTTTGCACGCCTTCCATGCGACGTAGCGGCGGCCCGCCGAAGAACTGGCGGTAAAAATCCCCAAACGGGTCGTAAAACCGCCGCTTGGCGATTCGTTCCGTGCTGATGTTGACGACTGCGGGAAGAACCTTCTGCACCGCCACCACCACCGGGTCGCGCGCCGCCACCGACGCAGCGTCGTCGGTGGACGATGCGGCGCTGCCCGCGAATGGCCAAACCATCACCAGCAACAGCGCGGCGGAAAATCCTGTTCGCATTTTCATCATCTCGCAGTATATTGCGGAATGGTTCGGAGAGGCAAGCGATGGCACTGACCCGCTACGGCGAACTACGCAACAAATTGATGCGCCGGAGTTTTCCGAACATCTTCGCGCCCGTCGTCCTGCGCGACGCCGACAGCAATTACGTCCCCATCCCCATCAGCGAACGCCTCGTCCAGTGCATCTGGTACGACCAACGCCTCAAGTCCGATTCGCTCGAGACCACCGATGGCCGCCGTCTCCGCGTCGTGTCGCCGGGCTGGTGGAATCTCGAAGCCGGCCCGGATTTCCGCCACGCGACCGTGCACATCGGCGATGAGACCGAGCGCACCGGCGACGTCGAAATCCATCTCCGTGCCGAGGATTGGGACCATCACGGCCACGAACGCGACCGCCGGTTCAACGATGTGATCCTGCATGTCGTGCTGTGGGAAGCGGGCAGCGGGCACGTCCCGCGGACCCACGCCGGCCAGATCATCCCGCAAATCGTCATCCAGCACCAGCTCGACAGTCCGTTGGAACAACTCTACGACGACATCGACCTGGACTCCTATCCGCACAATGTCGGCAACCATCACGGCCAATGTGCCGACGTGTTGCGGGCAGTGCCCGTCGCATCGCTCGCCGCGCTATTCGACGCCGCCGGTGAAGAACGGTTCGCCGCCAAAGTGCGCCGGTTCCTGCGCTGGATTCATCGGGTCGGTGCCGAACAGGCCTTTTGCGAAGGCTGGATGGAAGCCCTCGGCTACAAAGCCAACAAAACGGCGTTTCGCTTGCTGGCGCAGCGCCTGCCGTTGTCGGAACTCAATGACCGACGGCCCCATCTGGCGCCGATTCTGTTCGGCGTCGCCAACTTTTTGCCCACGGGCGCGCCCACGTCGTCCACCACCGCCGCCGCTTATGCGAAACGGCTCTGGAACGCCTGGTGGAAATTGCGGCCGGATTTTGAAGAGCGCATCCTTCCATCCAACGCGTGGCGATTCCACGGCGTCCGGCCCGCCAATCATCCTCATCGCCGGCTTGGCGCAGCCGTGGCGTTGCTGAAGAAGCACCCGAAGTTGATGGAGAAGGTTCTCGGCGCCATCGAGAGCGGCGGTGATCCGGTGACGTTTTTCGCCGATGTCCACGACGACTACTGGAGCCACCACTTCACGTTGGGCAGCAAGACGCAATCGCAAGCGAGTGAGTTGATCGGCCTCAGCCGCGCCCGGGAAATTGCCGCCAACATCATGCTGCCGTTCGCCGCCGCGTACGCGCAAAACGTCGGCAACCCCAAACTGTATGAGGCCGCCAGGACCGCCTATTCAGGATTGCCCGCCGCCCCGTCCAACAGCATTCTGCGTCTGGCGGCCGGCCAGTTGTTCGAAAACCCGCCGCTGGCGCGTCGGTCCATCAAAACCACCCGCCAACAGCAGGGCCTGATGCAGATCTTCCACGACTTCTGCGTCAACGACAAGTCCGGCTGCCACCACTGCCAGTTCCCTGACCTGCTCCGTCACTGGACTACCGCTCCAACCTAGGAATCGGCTACGACTGGCTCAGTGTGCGGAGTGGGCGTGCGACCACAACCACGCGACGAAGGCGACCACAGCGATCGCGATCAACGCGATCACGACAACCCACAGTAGTCGGTCCGATTTCTGGCCGACGCGCACATCATCCGACTTTGCGACCCGCACCGGCGAAAACATCTCCCGATCCAGCGCTTCCGCCGCATCGGCCACTTCCGACAGCGAGCTAAATTGTTTGCGGCCTTCCGCGCCGAGCATTCCCTCCACGAACTCGCTCACACGCTTGCTGACGGGCCCGATGTCATTGGTGAGCGTGGCCACCATCACGGCGATGTTCACCACGTCCTCTCGTGGCGACGCGCTGGGGGGCGTGTCGATCGGAACAACGTTGATGAGCTTGACCGTGCCATCCGCCGTGGTGAGGACGTTCTTGTCGAGCGGTGGCTGGTGCGGGACATTGCGTTGCCAGAGAAAGTCCAGCGCGCGCGCGACCCCGGCAATGGCCTGCAATAAGTGAGGCTCGTCCACCTCCTCACCCTTGCGCAGGAACCGCGCAAGCGGCGGGCCATCCACATATTCCATCGCGCAGAAGTGGATTCCATCCGATTGCCCGGCCTCATAAACCGTGACCAGATCGGGATGCATCAGCGACGCGTCGGCCCGTGCTTCCTCCAGGAAAAGTTCGGTCTTGCCCGGCTGTGCCGCCAGCTCCGGCGAAAGAACCCGGACGGCCACCATTCGTCCGATTGTCGTCTGAAACGCGCGGTACACCTTTCCCCAGCGGCCAATGCCGATCAGTTCCTCAATCTCATAGGCGCGCAGCGTCCTGCCCACCAGCGGATCCGGCGCCGATGCCGGCTCGGTCATGGCGATCCTCCCGCCGTCGGGATCGGTGCCAGCGGCCGCAACGATGGCGGCACGGCGGCCACGTCCTGCATCACCCGGTGATAATACGTCCGCACCACAAACCCCGCCAACTCATGCGCCGACCCGGGATACCGGACCGTGAATGTCTTGGTCGAAAAGTTCTCCCATGGCGGAATCGCCAGCCACACCGGTTGCCGCCAGCCCACGCCCGACCCAGCGCCGTCCGCGATGGCGAACTCCACGCAGATGGCCACCGCCGATGGGCTCAGCTCGCGTTCGCCCACCTGCGCCTTCGCTTGAACGACCGCGCTGGCAACATCGCCATTGTCGCTGCGCTCCGCACGGATAATCCGGATCATCCGGTTCAGCAGGGATGGCTCGGTCATTGCCGCCGACGGCGCGCCACGGTCGCTCGTCCCGCCAGCTTTGCCGAACTCAGAAACAGGCTGGGATGACGAACCCGATCCCGATGTACCCGTCTGGTCCGATGCCGTGTTGCGAGCGGCCTCCAGTTTCACCCTCTTGGGACGGCTCTCAGAGAACATTTCGCCGAGCAACACAATCTCGCCAACGATCACCGCGGCCACGATGACGGCGGCAAGGACTTGCGGTAGATCAATCGGACGACGACGCGGTTTCGTCCCGCCGCCGTGCACGACCTCAAAGCGAAGTCGCACCGACCCGATTTCCAATTCATCCCCGGACGCAAGCCGCTGTTCCGCGACCGCCTGCCCGTTGACGTAAACACCGTTCGTGCTGTCCAGCCCCCGCAGGTGGTAGCCATCCGCACGGCGTTCGATGGTCGCATGGCGGTTGCGCACACCGGGCTCCGCCAGTTGCACGTGGCAATCCTCTTGCCGACCGATAACCACCGACGGACGGTCGATCACCACCGGCTCTCTTGCGACGCCCCGGTTTTGGAAAAGCAGTCGGTACATAACCGGATTCTCATCATACCACAATGGTCCGGCGCGCCGACAGTCTTTCTGTGTGGAAATTCGCCCGTGCGCCGGGTAAGATGCCACCTGCTGATGGAGTTCCGATGCCAACACTGCAGACAGCGCATCGTCCTCACCACGCTCCCGGCGACGCACGAGGTCGAGTGCCCAAACTGCCGCCTGCTCACGCATCTCCCGGAGCCGCCACCGAACGAACCATCGCGGCACCGCTCTCATCCGGGCGCCAACGCACCGCGATCGAGCAAGCGACGGCTGCGCCGCATCTTCGACCCGATCCCCCGTCCGTTCGTGTACCTCGTCGGCGCGGCACTCGCCCTTTTCGTGCTCGCCCCGTTTTGGCTCTACCTCGTGAAAGAGCGGCTCGACAATCCTCGGCCGGTGCTCAGCGATGACGCGATGTCGATTCCGGTGCCGACCGCAACGGAGACAACTCTCCCGCCGCCCGTAGTGGAGCAGCCCCGCGCCGAACCCGGCAACGCCATCGACGAGTTCCTCGGCATCCGCCTCAACGCCAGTCCCGAGCAACTCCAGCAACGCTTCCTCCTCCGCCTCCAAAATACCCGCGGGATGGTTCCGGAGATCTATGAAGCGACCAGCGTCGGCGAAATCGACTCCAGCACGATGCATTTCTACAACAACCTGCTCAAGGAATTCTGGATCGATATGCGGGAGCGGCATGTCACGCCCGACCGAATCGAGCGGGAACTGCGGGAGCGATTTGGGAAACCGAAGGAACGCGTGCTCCAGCCCGGCGGTCACCGTGACGAAGCGCTCGGTCCCGGGTTGCCCGCTACGGTCGCGGGCGTCAAGAGCGGCACGGACCGGCAGAAAAGATTCGCCCGGTTTCCCTACCGCGTGGACGTTTCGTGGTCGGATGACGAGACGCACACCGAGGCGAAAATTTACTACACGTCGATCAAGCCGCAGATTTGCGTGTCCCTTCTCACGGTGCATATGAGTGCCGCGCAGTGGTTGAATGACAATCACCCTCAACTCGCTCCGATGGCGACGGCGTCCCCCGCTGCAGCCACCAACACCCTCGGCCAGACCAACGAGGCTCCCGCACCGGCTGACCCCCCCAAAAGACTGTTCCCAAGCCCGTAACACGCTGTAGCCCAAAGCGTTCCGGGCCTCATTGACGACCCCTTGCAGAGTCGTCCCAGCACTGCTACACTCCCGCACGGCATGCCTCCCATCGCTCCAGCTCGTGCATCCGTGCGACGACGCGCGCGTCGCCCGGCTTCGCCGCCCGCGCCGAATTCGGACGGCTTGCGAATCCTGTTTGTTGCTTCGGAGTGCGCGCCGTTCGCCAAGACCGGCGGCCTCGGCGATGTGGTCGCCGGGTTGCCCAAGGCGTTGCGCCGGCTCGGGCATGATGCCCGCGTGCTGATCCCACTGTATTCGTTCATTGACCGCGCCAGGTATCGCATCCGGCCCGTGGGCGCCGCCTGCGTCCACATGGGCGCCGAAATCGAACACTGGGCCGCCGTGCACCAGACCCTCCTCGACGACGAAGTGCCGGTCTGGTTTCTCGACTACGACGCGTACTTCGGCCGTCCGGGCATCTACGACGGCCCGCTTGGCCACTACATGGACAACGCATTCCGCTTCGGCTTCCTGTCCAAGGCCGCGTTGCAGATCTGCAAGGATTTCCAGTTTATCCCGCATATCCTGCACGCCCACGATTGGCCGACGGCGACCGTACCGGCCCTCCTCAAAACGTGGGACCGCATCCTCTCGCCGTTGTCGGATACCGCCAGCGTGCTCACGATCCACAACGTCGGCTATCAGGGAAAATACGACGCCGTCGTCATGCCCTACCTCGGCTTGGGCGCGGAACATTTCACCCCGGACAAGTTCGAGGACTACGGCAAAACGAACCTGTTGAAGGGAGGAATCTGGTTCGCCGATGCGTTGACCACCGTCTCTCCCACGCACGCGAAAGAAATCCTCACCCCCGCCGGCGGCCAGGGTCTCGCCCCGTTCTTGAATAATCGCAGCGCCGACCTCTTTGGCATCCTCAACGGCGCGGACTACACCCACTGGAATCCGGCCACCGATACCCACATCCCCGCCCGATTCACCGCCAGGGACCTCACCGGCAAGGCCGCCTGCAAAGCGGCGTTGCAACGCCACTTTCATCTGGAACAACGCCCCGACCTGCCCGTGTTCGGCATCGTCAGCCGCTTCGCCCACCAGAAAGGGTTCAACCTTCTCCGCGAAGCCCTGCCCGCCGCCCTCAACAACATGGTCATGCAATGCGTCATCCTCGGTAACGGCGATTCCGACACGGAAAACTTCGTCTATTGGTTGAACGCGGCCTACCCGGGCCGGGTCGGCTCCTACATCGGGTACTCCGTCGACCTCAGCCATCTCATCGAAGCCGGCAGCGACTTCTTCCTCATGCCATCGCTCTACGAACCCTGCGGCCTGAACCAGATCTATTCCCTCAAGTACGGCACTCTCCCCGTCGTCCGCGCCACCGGCGGTCTCGACGACACCGTCCAGAATTACAACGAAGCCACCGGCACCGGCACCGGCTTCAAATTCTGGGAACCGTCCGGCCTCGCCCTCTACTACTGCATCGGCTGGGCCGTCTCCACCTGGTTCGACCGACCCCGCCACATCACCGCCCTCCGCCAACATGCCATGGCGCAAAACTTCGATTGGGCCACCTCCGCCCGCCAATACGTCGACGTCTACCACCACGCCCTGAAAAAGAGTGTGCCCGCCACCGTTTGACGCCCTGAGCGGCTCTTTTACCCCCCAAAAATTGGGTTCGTTTTTGGCTTCGTTTCGGTAACTTTTCCACGCCGGCCTGCACGAAATTGGGTTCGTTTTGTAATCCCTCCCCCCGGTAGCCATCTCCCTTGTCCTCCGCGCCCGTCCCCTCGCCCCGGGGAGGGCGAGGCTCCCGCCGAGCCGCTGTTCGCATTTGGACGGCTGGCTACTCACCCGCGGTGAGCCTGCCGAGGGGTCCGCCGCCCTGTCGTACCCAACCTCGAACCGCGTGTCTCGCCGAAGCCTCGGCGAAGGCGGATGAACCCCAAACCATTGCCCATCAGCCATTAACCATCCTGCCTTGTCCCCCTCTTTCAAAGAACATTCCCACCAAACATCCCCCAGTTTATCTCATCTCGATATTCTTGTCAACTCCAAATTCGATAAGAAACGCCGGCACCCGGCGAAGCCCACGTTTGGCCGAACTGTTTCGGCCATCACGTGGCCCCATCCGCCTCCTCTCCGCATTGTAGGCCGCGTGCCTCCACGCGGCGCACCCGCCCCGCTTCCACATCCGAAACGCGTCAAAATTCACCCGGTGTTGGTGACGCACGAGCGCCGCCGTTACAGTTGAACACGCGTCCCGCCTGTTCGCAGTCGCAGGCTTGCCCGCCTCTGGCGGCTTGGCCGAACTCTTTCGGCCATCATGTGGCCTCCCGCCCGCCCCACGCCGCGCTTGCTTGTGAACCCGCACGCTTGGTACACTGCCGTCAGATTCCGTGGGTGAGGACTTGAGCGACGATGCACACGCGGTAGGCCTATGAACCTCTGGATACAGCTAATACTCGGATTTCTGGCAGCCGCTCCCGCACTATTGGTTCTTTTAGTTGTTATGGCATGCGGCCTTCTGGCCCGTCGTAAGTCAAGGGTTCCCGTCAAAGACAAGTTGTTGCGCGCGCCGGGCGAGACGTTGCAGCGGAGACTGACCCGCTTCGACGATGCCGCGATGTTTTATATCCTCGGGCTGCTAATCTTCAGCTTTGTCTGTTTCGCATTGTTTGTCGCTTTCGCCAATTGGAGGCAGAAGTCGCCCCACTTGCTCCCCGAAATGATATGCTTCTGGCTCGTCATACTTGTCATCACCTTGCCCATTTCATGGAAGGCTGCAAAGATCATGCAGCGCTACCGAAATGACTTTCTTGGCCTTCGAGGCGAGCGCGCTGTCGGCGAAGAACTCAACAAGCTCATGCTGGATGGATGCCTCGTCTACCACGACGTGCCCGGGGAAGGCGAGTGGAACGTGGACCACGTTGTGGTGGCTCCGACCGGTGTGTACGCGATTGAAACCAAGACCCGCAGCAAAGATCGTTGCGCGAAAGACCGCAAGGACTACGAGGTCGTCTACGACGGCAAGACGCTACAATACCCGAACTGGACTGACACGCACGGTCTTGACCAGGCGAAGGCCAACGCCAAGTGGCTGGCCAAACACCTCAGCAACGCCCTCGCCGAAGAAATCAGAGTCATTCCGATTCTCGCGTTGCCCGGCTGGCTCGTGACTAGCCGTGTCCGCCCCTCCGGCAACGAGCTGCGCGTTCTGAGCCACAAGCAAATCCGAGAGGCCATCCTCGATGGCCGAACTCAAACAATCGACGAAAAACTGATAGGGCAAATCGGATATCAGCTTGAACTGAAATGTCGGGACGTGGAGTTCTGAAGCGATGGGCCAACAAGAACTCAAATTCACACTTTGGGATGTCGGACACGGCCTTTGCATATGGATTCAAACACCCAATGGTCACAATCATTGGATTGACTGCGGCGCTACCGAAGATTTTTCTCCTGCTCAACATGTCAGCGAGAAACACGGGGTCACGAGTATCGATTACCTCGTTGTTAGCCACCCTGACACGGATCATATCAAGGATTTGCCAAACCTAGTCGCCCTCATTGGCAGGCCGCGCATCCTGTGGAGAAACACGAGCCTCCCACCAGAGGAGAAGTACAAGAGTGGCGAACTCGGTTGCCAACAGGTTTTCAAGGAACTCGATACGACCTACACTTCGCCAGTTGATTGGCCTCTGCACCCGCTGAATCCCGCCTACAACGGAGGTGTCGAGATCAAGGGCGGTTACAACAACTACTCCGGCACAGTTCGAGGCAACGACACGTCAGTCGTCATCCTTTACCATTACGCTGATTGGCTGTTCGTCTGCCCCGGCGATATCGAAGACAAAGGCTGGCAGGCATTATGGGCACAGAAAAAGGCGGAATTTGAGCCATTGATAGCCAAGTCCAAGTGGCGAGTCTTGGTCGCGCCTCATCATGGACGGAAGACCGGCTATTCGCAGGCGATGATGGACAATATCACGCCGCACTTTACCATCGTGAGCGACGTGGCCGGAGAATCGGAAACAGACGACCGGTTCAGAAGCAAACCTACCGGCCTAAAACTGATCGTGCGACCGAATGATAAGGAGGAACTCATCAAGTATCTGTCGACAAAACAGGGTGGACGTGTGCAGTTCTCGATATCGAGCACAGGGAGCTACACCCTCCACCAATACGAGTATCGCGAATGAAGATCGGTCTAGCGTTATCAGGGGGCGGCGTGCGCGCAACAGTGTTCCATTTGGGCGTTCTTGCGCGAGTGGCTGAAAGCCCTCGGTGGCGGGACATCTCGTTTCTTTCGACTGTATCGGGAGGTAGCTTGTGCGCCGCGCTCGTGTTTCAGAAGGCTGGGCAAACTTGGCCCACGTCAGATCAATTCGCGAGGATGTGTCTCCCAAACATCAAGAAGCTGTTGACGTCATACAACCTCGAGGGCCAGTACAAACTTAGGCTTGTGAACCCCTACTGGTGGATTCACGGCCGCGCATCCCTTATCGCGAAGCTGATGCGAGAACACTGGGGAGTCACTGGCAATGTCTCGCAAATGCCCGATTCGCCTCAGTCTCCGCGTTGGGAAATCTGCGCAACATGTTACGAGACGGGAAAGTGCTGGCGATTCTCGAGAAAGAGGATGGGAGATTTCCTGACAAACTACGTTGTCACCCCAAACTTCCCGCTAGCAGAGGCTGCAGCAGCCTCTGCAGCTGTTCCTGGGCTCATCGGACCCTTGAAGCTAAAAGCTTCGAAATACACTTGGCACAAATATCCGCCGGCTGGCGACGAATACCCGATGGCTGGGAGGGAACCAACGGATCCAGCGGAGCCGCTCGCGCCTAGGCTTACTCTCTGGGATGGGGGAGTGTACGACAACTTGGGGATGGAACCCATCTTTAAGTTGCAGGGACGTTTCCGTGACGAGGTGGATTTCCTGATTGTCAGTGACGCCTCACGACCGCTCGGCAAACAATTCCGTCGATTTCAGTTTAGAATTCCTCCGTACGTTCCGCCGTTCAGGCTGATCGACGCCGCGACCGACCAAGTGCGTGCTCTAAGGGTGCGATCATTCATTGGCTTCTTGGATAAGAATCCAAGGAGCGGCCTTGTTTTGCGAATGGGCAACACCGTGGATCAAATTCTCGGCAAGGCAAAGAAACAAAGGCCAACAAAGTGGGACGGCAAGAGTTTTTTAGATGAGGCTTCAGTACAAATGGCCGCAGGGATGGAGACAACGCTTCGCAAGCTGACCAGCGATGAGTTTGACAGGCTATCCAATCACGGCTACGAGGTCGCCGAAGCCACTTTGTACGCGTACGATCACACGTCGTTTGACGTGTAAGCCACGGTCCACCAATCCATTTTCGGGCCCCGCCTCTGCCTGATACATGGCACTACCATGTATCGTGCCCGGCTCGATGCCTAGTACTACTAGGTATTAGCAATTGGGGGACCCAACGCAGACCAGCGGAAATTCGGGTCGCGTCCAATCCTTGATCCATTTCCAAACAAGCTCCCTGTAACGTTCCGCCCGCGGCGAAGCCCACGTTTGGCCGAACTCTTTCGGCCATCACGTGGCCCCCCGTTGGTCCACGCCCGAAACATCCTCCTCCTTGCACCCCTTCGCACTGTTCCTTCCCCGCTAACGCCCTGATGCATATGTTACATATGTATGCCCCCCCCCTCTCTCTCCTGTCATCTCCTGACGATACATGGCACTACCATGTATCGCGCCCGGCTCGATGCCCAGTACTACTACGTATTAACAATTGGGGGACCCAACGCAGACCAGCGGGAATTCGGGTCGCGTCCAATCCTTGATCCATTTCCAAACAAGCTCCCTAGACCACCTCCCGCTTCACGATCCACACAAAGGCCTCGCCCCGCTGCATAGACCGTGCGGCATCGTCAAAATCCGCCCACCCTCCCACCTGTAACGTGTCATCGCGGTTTCCGGCCACCCCATGACGGCCGTCAATATGATTCGGAATCGTCCTGCTTCTCGTTTCCGCCTTATTTGCGCTCGTGTTTCTGCGTGCGCCATGATACATATGTAACATATGCATGAGTCACATTCGCGCAGATTCAAAACCGCGTCGGCCAAATCGTCCCTGCGCCTCTGGCCGACACATCCATTCCCGCGCCGCAAGAAATCGGGTCGTAACGACTTGATGGCACAAATCCGGAAGGGCACGACGGCGTGGATCGTCCTAGCCACGTTGGAGAAGCGCGGCGAACTGTACGGGTATGGGCTCCGTCGCGAGGTGTTTGTGAACTCCAAAGGCCTGTTTCCGCTCAAGGAAGGGCCGCTCTACCCGCTATTGAAGAAAATGGAGCGCGAACGCTGGCTTACGTCGAAGCGGGTGGAAGTCGCCGGCCGCGAGCGCCGTTATTATCGCATCCGCGCCCCCGGCCGCCGCATTCTGGCCCAATACCGTCGCGAATGGCGGTTGCTCTCCTCTGTCCTGCAATCTCTCGGCTGCCTTCACGCGTAAGACTTGCGGCACTCGCGCACAGCCGATATAGTCCCAGCCATTCCGATGCCTGAACTACGCAAAAAATATCCGCACGACAAAATCGAGCCGAAATGGCAACGCTACTGGGCCGACCACAAAACGTTTGCCGCGAAGGAACCCGAGTCCCTTGGCCACTCAGGCACCCAGGCACTTAAGCACTCCGGCACTCAGGCCACCAAGCTGTACGTGCTCGACATGTTCCCCTACCCCAGCGGCGCCGGCCTGCACGTCGGCCATCCCGAAGGCTATACCGCGACGGACATTTATTGCCGCTTCCAGCGGATGCGCGGGTTCAATGTCCTTCATCCGATGGGCTGGGACGCGTTCGGTCTCCCCGCCGAGCAATACGCCATCGACACCGGCACCCACCCGGCTGTCACCACCAAGAACAACGTCAACACGTTCCGCCGCCAGATCCAGATGCTCGGCTTCTCCTACGACTGGGACCGCGAAGTTGATACCACCGATCCGGAATACTTCAAATGGACCCAGTGGATTTTCCTGCAACTCTTCAAGAAAGGTCTCGCCTACGAATCCGAAGTGCCCGTCTGGTGGTGCGAAGGCTGCAAGGCCGTCCTCGCCAACGAGGAAGTCAACGCCGACGGCACCTGCGACCGCAAAGGACACAAGAACGTCTATCGCCGCCCGCTCCGCCAGTGGATTCTCAAAATCACCGCGTACGCCGAGCGATTGCTCGAGGACCTGAAGCTGGTCGATTGGCCCGAGTCGATCAAAGAACAGCAGCGCAATTGGATCGGACGCAGCGAAGGCGCGGAGGTGGATTTCACGATCGCGGATGGGCCCGCCAAAGGCGAGAAACTCCGCGTTTTCACAACGCGCCCCGACACACTGTTCGGCGCAACCTACATGGTGCTCTCGCCCGAGCATCCGCTCGTGGACAAGGTCACCGCTCCGGCACAACGCGGCGCCGTCGACGCTTACCGCACGCAAGCCGCGCGCAAGAGCGAACTGGAACGCACCGCCCTGGAAAAGGAAAAGACCGGCGTTTTCACCGGCGGTTACGCGGTCAATCCCGTCAACAACGAGAAGATACCGATCTGGGTCGCCGATTACGTGATGATGGGCTACGGCACCGGCGCCATCATGGCCGTCCCGGCGCATGACACGCGCGATTTCGAATTCGCCAAGAAATTCGGTCTGGAGATTCGTGTCGTTGTCCAACCGCCGGAAGCCATCGATCCGCACGGCTTCACTGGCGATGGCATCTCCGTCAACAGCGGCCTTATCACCGGACTCCCGACGCCCGAGGCAAAGAAGAAGATCACTGCCTGGCTCGAAGAAAAAGAACTCGGCAAACCGACAGTTCAATACAAGCTCCGCGACTGGCTCTTCTCCCGTCAGCGGTATTGGGGTGAACCGATCCCGATTGTGCATTGCGACAAGCACGGCGCGGTTCCCTTGCCCGAAAGCGAATTGCCCCTCCAATTGCCGGAGATGAAGGATTACACGCCAACGGGCAACGCCGAACCGCCGTTGGCCAAGGCCGCCGATTGGGTCAATACAAAGTGTCCGCAGTGCGGCGGCCCGGCCAGGCGCGAAACTAACACCATGCCGCAATGGGCCGGCTCGTGCTGGTACTACCTGCGCTACATCGATCCACACAACAACCGCGCGTTCGTCGCCAAAGACAAAGAGAAATACTGGATGCCCGTCGACCTCTACATCGGCGGCGCCGAGCACGCCGTGCTTCACCTCCTTTACTCGCGGTTCTGGCACAAGGTCCTGTTCGATCTCGGCCATGTCTCGACCCCCGAACCGTTCATGCGCCTTGTCAACCAAGGCATGATCCTCGGCGAAGACGGGCGGAAGATGAGCAAGTCGTGGGGCAACGTCATCAACCCCGACGACGTGGTCCGCGACAGCGGCGCGGACTCCTTGCGCATGTATGAGATGTTCATGGGCCCGCTCGACGCGACCAAACCCTGGAGCACACAAGGGTTGGAAGGCGTCTATCGGTTCCTCGGCCGCGTCTGGCGCCTGTACTGCGACGAGGATGGCAAACCGATTCTCGACGACAGCCAGCCGTCGGCAGCGCTACTCAAGGCCCTCCATCAAACCATCAAGAAGGTTGGTGAGGACACCGAATCGCTGGCGTTCAACACGGCCATCTCCCAAATGATGATCTTCGTCAACGAGGTGACCGCACAGGAGAAACGTCCGCGGTCCCTGCTCGAACCCTTCGTCCTCGTCCTCGCGCCGTACGCGCCGCATCTGGCCGAGGAACTGTGGGAGAAACTCGGCCAGAAACAATCACTCGCCTACGAATCCTGGCCAAAGTACGACGTTTCGCTGCTGAAAGAGGACACCGTGACCATCGTTCTGCAGGTCAATGGCAAGCTGCGGGACCGGCTTGACGCGCCCGCCCAGAGTTCGGCGGCGGAATTGGAGAATCTCGCACTCGCCAATGGCCGCGTGAAAGAGCACCTCGCCGGCAAGCAGGTGAAGAGGGTGATTGTCGTCCCCGGCAAACTGGTCAATGTCGTGGCGGGATGATGACGGCTGCCACCACCCTCTGGGAGAAGATCAAGACGCACAGCGTCGGGCGGCTGGTCATCTTGAGCGCGCTCGTCGGTGTTGTGGCTGGATTCGGGGCGTTGGCATTCAATCTCATCCTCAATGGCGCAGGAGAGCTGTTCATGGTGCGCGCAGTCGGCTACCACATGCCGCAACCGGGCGCCGAGGGCGTGACCAAGATGCCTGAGGAACCCCAACGGCGTTGGTTGTTGCTCGTCGTGCCGGCGATCGGCGGATTGCTCTCCGGCCTGCTCGTGTACTCCCTGGCGCCCGAAGCCGAGGGACATGGCACCGACGCCATGATTGACGCGTTTCATCGCAAACTCGGCGTCATTCGCAAGCGAGTACCCTTTATCAAGACAATCGCCTCGGCGCTGACCATCGGCAGTGGCGGTTCGGCAGGACGCGAAGGCCCCATCGCGCAGATCGGCGGCGGATTCGGGTCAGCCCTGGCGACATGGTTGAAAGCCGGCGACCGCGAACGTCGAACCCTCCTGCTCGCCGGCGCGGGCGCGGGAATCGGCGCGGTCTTTCGCGCGCCGCTCGGCGGCGCTCTATTCGCCGTGGAAGTGCTTTATCGCGACATGGAGTTTGAGGCAGCGGCGCTGGTGCCCTGCTTCGTGGCTGCGATCATCGCCTATTCCATTTACTGCGGCGTGAACGGCACCTGGGGCGCGATTTTCTCGGTGCCTTATCTCACGTTCAACCGCCCGCTGGAGTTGCCGCTGTACATCGCGCTGGGAATTGTCTGTGCGCTGATGGGGATGTTGTACGTGAAAGTGTTTTACGGCGTGCGCGACCGTGTGTTTCGCAAGCTGCGCCTCCCGAACCACGTCAAACCGGCGATCGGCGGACTGGCCGTCGGCGCGATCGGCTTCTTCCTGCCCCAGGTGTTGGGCATGGGCTACGGCTGGGTGCAATTGGCCATCGACGGCAGCCTGCCGCTGAAGATCATTATCGCCGTCGCTTTCGTCAAGATTCTCGCGACAAGCCTGACCATCAGCTCGGGCGGCAGCGGCGGCGTATTTGCGCCATCGATGGTCATCGGCGGCATGGTCGGCGCGGCCGTGGGCACAGCGCTGCAGCGCTGGCTGCCGGACATCGTTGTGCAACCCGCCGCGTTCGCGCTCGTCGGCATGGCCGGATTCTTCGCCGGCGTGGCCAAGACACCCGTATCCTCGCTCATCATGGTGTCGGAAATGACTACGGGCTACGGCTTGCTTGCCCCCCTGATGTTGACGACCGCGGTCAGCTACGTCGTGATACCGCGGCGGCTCTCGCTTTACGAAAACCAAGTGGACTCGCGGGCTGATTCACCGGCCCATGAAGGCGAATATGTCGTGGATGTGCTGGAGCACATGCGCGTGCGGGAGGCGATGCCCAAGCTTGAAAAACTCGCCGTGGTGAGACTGGACGCGACGCTGCCGGAGATCCTTGATACAGTTGCCGGAAGCAAACAGCATGTGTTTCCCGTGCTCGATCCCCAGGGCGACCTGTGCGGCGTGATCCTCTTTGACGACATCCGAGTGTTCTTCACCGAACGCAATCTCCCCAAGAACGCCGTTGTCGCGCAGGATTTGTTGGCGCCCAATCTGGTGACGTGCCATCCGGACGAAGACCTCTCGTCAGTGCTACACAAGCTTCGGCAGTCGATGCAAGTGGAGTTGGTCGTGGTGGAAAAAGAGGGCTCCCGCAAGATCGCGGGGATCCTCGGTCGCCGCGGTATTCTCTCCCTCTATCAGGATCGCGTGCGGCGACGGGGGAAGTGAGCGGCGCCAGATTCTAGTTGAGCTACGGCCAAACTTCGCTATATTCTCCTCAACGAGGCTGGTTGACCGTAAGCCATGTTCAAGTTGACCAAAGAGGAGCAACTGATCGTCGCGTTCCTGCTGTTCGCACTCCTTGTGGGCACGGCAGTGAGGGAATGGCGCGCGCGACACCCGCGAGTCGCCGGCGTCGCCGCCATGGAGATGAGGGGCCACTAATGCAAGAGTCGAATTTCGCCGAGGCCATCGACGCCATCGTCCGCGCGGACGGACGGTATGACCGCGATGCCTACTACTTCGTTCGCGAGGGACTGGATTTTACCATCCGGATGCTCAAGAAGGATTCACGCGGCGCGGGACGGCATGTCAGCGGCCAGGAATTGCTGGACGGCCTGCGGCGCTACGCCCTCGATGAGTTCGGGCCAATGGCCAAGACCGTGTTCGATCACTGGGGAATCAAACGGTGCGAGGACTTTGGCGAGATCGTCTTCTGCATGGTGGATAAAGGCATTCTCGGCAAGACCGAACAGGACACGCGCGACGATTTCAAGGGCGGCTACGATTTCGATGAGGCCTTCGTCAAACCTTACCAGCCAGCGCCACGCCCTCGCGCCCGTCGCCCGGCCAAGGACCAGGCCACCGGGACCGGCCGTTATCACTCCGTCCCGACCCGCTCTTCCGATGCGCGGAAATTGAGCGGTGGCGCGAACTAGGTGTCAGAACCGGCATGCGATTTCGAGCCCTGCGGCGCCGCCTGGTGGTGCCGCTCTTATTCGTGACCGGAGCCACAATGATCCACGCCCAAACACTTGACGTCCCGCCCGTTCACAAAGTCGTTTTTGACAACGGCCTCACCCTGCTCGTGCGCGAGGACCACAGCGCCCCCGTCGTCAGCGCCCAGGCCTGGGTCCGGGCGGGCAGCATCACTGAAGGCCCGTGGATGGGGGCGGGCATCTCGCACGTGCTCGAGCACATGCTCTTCAAGGGAACCACCACCCGCGGCGTGTCGCAAATTGCCCATGAAGTCGAGCGCAATGGCGGCTCGATGAATGCCTACACCTCATTCGAGCAAACCGTATTCCACATCAACATCCCGTCCGAACACTGGCAGACCGCCGTCGATATTCTCGCCGACTGCATGCAGCACGCGACCATCCCTCCACAGGAACTTCTCAAGGAAAAACAGGTCATCCTCCGCGAAATGGCCATGAACAACGACGACCCGGGCCGACGCGAAGATCTGTTGCTGTGGGCCACGGCGTTCACGACGCATCCCTATCGGTTCCCCGTCATCGGCTACCCGGACATCTACAACCGCATCACGCGGGACGACGTCATGGCGTATTACAAGAAGTATTACGTCCCGAACAACATCGTCTTCGTGATCGTTGGCGACGTGGATGCCGCCAGGGTGGAACAAGAGTTGACGGAGCAGACGAAGGACTTCACGATGGGCGCCGTCGAACCCGCCTTCGTGCCGCCCGAACCGCCGCAACTCACTCTGCGCGAACGCCACGAGGAAATACCCACCCAGATTTCCAGGATTGGCCTTGCCTGGCATGGGCCTTCGGTCACCGATCCGGACGTCTACCCGCTCGACGTGCTGGCCATCGTGCTCGGCCATGGCCAGAGCTCGCGTCTGTACCGGGAACTCCAGCAAAACCGCGGCCTCGTCCACAGTATTGACGCCGGCAGCTACACTCCCCGCTATCCGGGCATCTTCACGATCTCTGCGACCGCCGATCCCGACAAACGCGACGCGGCGATTGCCGCCATCCGCCAGCTGGTCGGGCAGTTGATCGATCAGCCCGTCACCGAGGAGGAGTTGCAGAAGGCCATCAAGATGAGCACCAGCAGTTACCTCGACGGGCTCAAGACCACCCAAGGCCAGGCCGCCGACATCGGCAACAACGAGTTTCTTCTCGGGGATCCGAACTACTCCAGGACCTACCTGGAAAACCTGCGCAAGGTCACGCTCGATGATCTGCGGCGCGTAATCCGCAAGTACTTCACGGACAGCAACCTGACCATCGCGTCCCTCAATCCGCCGGGGTCGCTGGTTAAACCGCCATCCGCCGCGGTCGCGCCGTCCGAGATCGAAATTAAAAAGTTCGAGCTTCCCAACGGACTGCGCCTGCTGGTGCGGGAAGATCCGAAGTTGCCCCTGGTCAATTTCCACGCGCTGATGAAAGGCGGAGTCATCGCCGAAACCGCCACGAACAACGGCATCTGCAAGCTGACGGCGCGGATGCTGTTGAAGGGCACAACGACGCGAACGGCCGATCAGATCGCCGAAACGATGGAGTCGGCCGGTGGCCGCATCGGCTATATCGCCGGCAACAACAGTTTCGACATCGTTGCCGAGTCGTTGAGCGGGGATTTCGATCGCACGCTGGACGTCCTGGCCGACGTGTTGCAAAATCCGACTTTCCCTGACGATCTGCTGGCCCGCGAGCGCGCGGTGCAGGTCGCCGAATTCAAACAGGAACAGGACCAGATCCTGCGGAAGGGCCAGCAGGCGCTTCGCGAAACGATCTTCGCCCGGCATCCGTACCGGCTCAACATCCTCGGCAAGCCCGAAACCGTGGCGAAACTTGCTCGCGCGGATCTGGTTGGTTTTCATCGCCGTTACGTCGCGCCGAACAACATCGTGCTGGCCGTGTTTGGCAACGTGAAAGCCGACGTGGTGCGCCAGAAGGTGGAAGCGAAGTTCGGCAGAATGAAATCCGCGAAGCTGGAGTTCCCGCCCACCAGCCCGGAACGATTGGCCGCCGACGCGCGCAACGTCCAAATTGTGCCCAAGCAACAGGCGGTCCTTCTCATCGGTTACAGCGGTGTCGATATCTTCAACAAGGATCGCTTCGCGATGGAACTGATCAACGAGGCCTATTCGGGACTCGGCTCCCGTGTGTTCCAGCGCATCCGCGACGAACTCGGGTTGTGTTATTACGTCGGGGCCACGCAACTGGTCGGACTGGAACCCGGCTACTTCGCGTTCTACGTCGGCACCACCCCGCAAAACGTGGGCCGGTGCGAAAAGGAAATCTTCGCCGAGCTGGACAAATTGAAGGCGGACGGCTTGAGCGAGGAAGAGCTTGCTCGCGCAAAAAGCGGTCTCATCGGCCATCGTCATGTGGCGATGCAGGACAATTCGGAACTGGGCATGATGGTTGGGCTGGACGAGTTGACCGGGCTCGGGTACGATTATTTCAAGACGGTGGACGACAAGTATCGGGCGGTCACGCTGGATGACATCAAGCGGGTCGCCAACCAGTATTTCACCGGCAAACCGCATGCCGTGGTGATCGAAACGCCGTCCGAGGAGAAGGAATAATCATGGCCGAAGTTCAACAGGACACGCTGGGATCGACGGAGGACACGCTACGGTTCCTCGACATGGTTGGCCTGTTCGGCAGCCAGGCAATGATCGCGTTGGGGAAACTTGCCAACCCCGCCACCGGGAAGGCAGAGAAGAACATGGCCGCCGCGCGGTTGTTCATCGACACGCTCGAAATGCTCGAACACAAGACCCGCGGCAACCTCAACTCGGACGAGACGAAGGTCCTCCACGCGACGCTGACGGATTTGCGACTGATGTTCGTCGAGGAATCCAAATCGTCGCCGACAGCCACCACGCCGCCGCCCGCCGAGCCGGCCAAACCAGAAGCGGCTCAAGCGGAAGATCCAAAGCTCAAATTCCGCAAGACCTACGAGTGAGCCGTTTTCCTTTTGCGCTGCGAAAACCACGACAGCCAGATGGCGATCTCGAACAGTAGCACCAGCGGTGCGGCCATGAACACCATCGAAAGCGGGTCGGGTGGCGCCAGGAATGCTGCGATGGTGAAGGCAATGGCCACGAGCACCTTGCGGCCCTTGCGCACGGTCTGGTAACTCAGCCAGCCCATCCGCACCAGAATCACCACCACCAGTGGAATCTCGAACGTGAGCCCGCACATCAGCACGAACTGCGTGATAAAGCCAATGTAGCTATCGATCGTCCAACGCGGCTCGATCCCCAGCCAGCCACTCGCGCGGATGAATGCTCGTAACGTCTGCGGCACCATCAGGAAAAAACAGGTCGCGCACCCGGCCAGAAACAACAGCGTCCCCCACGCAAACGCCGGCCACATCAATCGCTTCTCCTTTGGTCGAAGCGCTGGCAGGATGAATTGTCCGAGAAAATAGCAAATAGCCGGTGCCGAAATGATCAAGCCGACGTACAGGGCGATCTTCATCGACAACACCAGTGAGTCGGTCACATTCAGGCTCTGCAGGAACTTCTCGGGATGGTCCGTGACCTGCCGCAGGGGCCGGGTCATGAATGCCAGAATGTGGTTGGCTGACAACAGCGCGACGTTGAATCCAATGAACAACGCGCCGAGAATCTTGAACAGGGTCCCTCGCAGGTCTTCGAGGTGCTCGACGAACGGCTTGACGGGGCCCTCGCCCGCGATCTCCAACGGAGTAACCTCATCCTCCGGGTTCACAGATTCCTTGCGGAACCATCTACGCAAGCGCGCCCACCATGGGTGGAGGAGTTAGGACGACTTTGGCGGCTGGTTGTTGGCCCCCGTGGAAGCGGTCGATGCCGGTGCCTCGGGCTTGGCTCCGGGAGCCGGATGGTCGTCGGGCACATCCCGCGACGCTTTCTTGAACTCCCGCATCGCTTCACCCAGTCCGCGCGCCAACTCCGGAAGTTTCTTGCCACCAAATAACAGCAGCAGAATAACCAGTAAGAGTATCAGGTGCGTCTCGGTAAAGACTGCCAATCGTAGTGCCATACTCTCATTCGCTCCTAATGCACTCGACACTACACTCGGGCCAAACCTTTGTCAACGCGCCTGCGAGGTTGTTCCACCCTACTGGCTGACCACCACAAACTCACAGCGGCGGTTCTTCGCCCACGCAGTTTCATCATGTCCCGGGTCGACGGGGCGGTCCTTACCATAGCTGATCGTCGACATCCGGCTGGCGTCAACACCCAGCTTGACGAGTGCATCCCGGGCCGCCAATGCTCGCCTTTCACCGAGTGCGCGGTTGTATTCGGCCGTGCCACGCTCGTCGCAATGCCCCTCGATCACCAGCTTGCCGGGATTGGCCTTGAGATACGCCGCCACGGCTTCCAATTTCGAATCTTCACTCGGGCGAATGCGGGCGCTGTCATAGTCAAACAGCACCGCGGCAAACTGGCCGTGTTCCGGCAGGCCCTCGGCGCCCACCATCGGGCGCACTCCCACCCCTTGTTCGCCACCGCCGCCGGGGCCAATGCCCGGCACCGACGACTCGCTCCCAGAACCTCCCGAGGGATTGGCGCCAGCCCCGCCTCCGTGGTGGCAGCCCGTTGACATAATTGCGGTGATGAAACCAACCAAGATCGTTTGAGCCAAAAGCTTCCTACTCATGTGAGGCGTTCTCCTTGTAACAATTCGTTTCTTCGCGTCCCCAACTTACGGTCCCCACGCAGGTTCGGACGCGCCTCCTTCAACAGTCGGCAACTGTACTTGCTCGCCGGTGACAACGTCAAGCAGATACAATTCCGGGCGCCAATGCAGCGTTTTCGTAAATACCAAATGCCGGCCATCGGGCGACCACGACGGATCGGCGTTGTCCGCGCCGTCCGCCGCCACCGGACTGACGACGCCGGAACCGCTCTGGTAAACGCCAATCTGGAACTTGCCGCCGACCCGTGACGTCACCGCCAACATCGGCTTCATGTCCGAGTTGGCGGGCGGATGCGACCAATCCGGCTCTGTGTTGTAGCTCGGCGATACCGTCAACCGTAAAGGCGATCCACCGTCCTTGTTGATCTGCCAAATCTGTGGCACCCCACTCTCGTCACTCACATAGGCGATGGCCCGACCATCCGGCGACCAGGTGGGCGACGATTCCCCGGCCCGCGTGTGCGTCAAGCGCCGCAAATCGGTTCCCTGCTCACTCATCGTATACAGCTCGGGATTGCCATCCTTGCTGAGCGTGAGGGCGATGCTCAGGCCATCAGGCGAAAACACCGCGCCGCTGTTCAGCCCGGGATACGATGCGAGCCGCCGCCGCTGGCCGGTATACAAATCCACCTCCAGCACGTCCGGAAATACGTTCTTGTAACTCGTGTACACAATTTTCCGGCCATCGGGCGACCAGCGCGGGCGCACGCTGATCGAGCGGTCGTAGGTCAACTGGTGCACGTTGTAACCATCGTAATCCATCACCGCCAGTTCCTTCGCGCCGTTGTGCGACCACACAAACGCGATCTTCGTCTGGGCGATGCCCCGTTGGCCGCTCAAGGTCTGCACGATGTCATCGGAAAGCTTGTGCACCACGCGCCGCAGGTCCTGCGCGCTGCCCTGATACGCCTTCGATAGCGCCACCTTCTTGGTCGCCTGCTGCATCACCATGCACTCCACCACGATGCCATTGTGATCCCCGCGCACCGAGCCGGATTGCACATACTCCGCGCTGCTGACCGGTGCCAGGGAGAAGTAGCCCGACAATCGTAGATCGTTCTTCAAAACGTCCGTCACCTGCCCCGCAATCGCCGCGTCACCGCTGAACCCTGATACACCAAAGGAATGTTTCCCCTTGACGACCTCCACTTGGGCGTCCACGCGGAACACACTGCTGCCAAGCAACGCACCCACTGCCAGCACACGCGCCGCGCCAATCGTCAGACGAATGAATGTTCTCCATGACTTCTCCACGCCCTAGCCCTCCAATCGGAAATTGACCGAGATCTCCGCAAAGTCGCCCCCCAACCCCTCCGGCAGCGGGTCCAGGCGCGGCACGCTATGCGCCGCCGCCAGGGCCGAGCTGTCCATCAGCTCGTTCCCGGATGAATGTTGCAGCTTAACGCCATCGATCCGTCCATCGCGGGCAACCCGCAACAAAATCGTCGTGACCAGCTTCTTGTCGAAATCGGCGGCCTTCCCCGGCTGTTCCCATGCCTCGTACATCAAATCGTGAACGCGCAGGTAGTACGACCAGAACGGCGACCCTTTGCCGACCCCGCCCGCCATCCCGTCGGCCGCTCCATCGGGTGACCCTAGGCGGCCATATTTCGATTGGCCGTTGCCGCCGCCCGCCGGACGGTTGTCGCCACCAGCAGAGCCGCCCTCCGCCGATGCCAATGCGCTGGCAAACCGCTGCCGAATCGACGCCGCGCTTTCCGATGTACCGGATGAACCGTTCGCTGTGGATGACTTCACAGTGGCGGGCGATTTCTTCGCCGTCGAAGACTTCTGTGTCGCCTTGTCCGCCGCCGTCTTGCTCGTGGCCGTATCCGCCGGCTTCTTTGACTCCTTGACGGTCTGTTTCTTTGGAATCAGAATTTCGTTGGGTTCGCTCGGTTCAGGAGCTACTGCTTTCACTTTCGGCGCAGCTGGCTGTTCCGTCGCCGCGACCGGTTCCGACGCGCCAGCCGCCGCCGCTTCGTGAGCCGGCTCGGGTGGCGGCGCGGTGTACTGGCCCCGTCCGCTCCCGGTCCCCGCGGGCAAATCGCCCAAAATATCCGCGGGCGTAATCAGTTCCACGGCAGCGGGTGCGTTGGACTGGGCTCGATTGATCGCGCCTTCGAAAAAAATGATCCCCCCGATGAGCGCCGCATGCGCCAGACACGCGACAACGAAATTTCGCCGGAACCTTTTCTCGATCGTACTCATCGCAAGGCCAGCCCCGATTTCAGCGGGGCAAGCTTCGGCGGCGATTCCTCCTGCGTCATGAGCGCGATGCGCGTGATCCTCGCCGCGTGAAGCTCCTTGAGCACTTCCATGACCGCTCCGTAATTGTTCGCTTCATCGGCCTTGACGAGAATCGTAATCGGCGGTTCCGCCCTGGACAATCGCGCCAACGCAACGCGCAATTGCTCCGTCGTCATGGCCATGTCGTTGAGGTAGATTTTCCCCCGACGGTCCACCGATAGCGTGCGCGTCTGCTCGCGCTTGATCTGGTCGGTGGTGCCCTTCGGCAAATTGATGTTCATCCCGTACTCGACCACGGGGAAAAAGATGATCACGGCGATGAACAACTGCATGAACAGGTCCACCAGCGGCATGACGTTGATCTCGCCCAACTCGGGCAGGCGCCCGTACCGTTTGCCTCTTCTCAATCCCCGGTTCATGGATCAGTTCGTCACGTAATTGTGCTCGATGGCGTTCACAAACTCTTCCGCGAAACTCTCCATCTCCATCGTCGCGTGCCGGATGCGCTGCGCCAGCCAGTTGTAGGCGAACAACGATGGCACCGCCACCAGCAGTCCCACCACCGTCGACAGCAACGCCGCCGAAATGCCCGGCGCCACCGCGCCCAGGCGCACCGTGCCGTATTCACCCATCGCCGCGAACACGCTCATCACGCCCCACGCGCTGCCGAGCAACCCGAGGAATGGGCCGCCCGTCACTGCCGTGGACAGCACGCTCACCTGCGACTCCAGCTTCATGACCTCGGCGTCGACGGCCCGACCGAGCGCGCCGCGCAACGTGTCGAGATTCACCACGGTCCTCTCCCCCACGCTCACATCGGTATCGACCGCCGTCAGCGTGCCCGGGCCGCCACCGCCAAGGGATTTGTACCCCCCGGCGACCTTGCGCTGATTGCCTCCGTTGCCAAATTGCGCCGACACTTCCTCCGCGCCGAGACGATAGATGTTGTACAGCGGGCAATCCGCCACTTCGTAGTTATTGATGAACAAGTGCAGCGGGTCACGCTCGCGACGAAATTGGGCCAGGAAGGTTTCCCCCGTGCGACGGGCGCGATTGAGTTGCCCCGACTTGGTGAGCATCACCGACCAGGTAAACGCCGAGCCGAGACACAGCAACAGCACAATCACTTTGCCGGGCAGGTCCGCTTGCGCGTAAATCGACAGGATACCCCCGGCTCCAAGTACGACATTCATCCCCAAACCTCCTTGTTTGCCACGAAAGGCCTTCGAGGCACTCCCCTCTTATACAACTTTGCGTGCGTCCGTCAAAACTTTTCTTATTGTATTCAACACGCGAATCCCCTTTTGGTTGCTACGCTCGGAACCTTCTTCTTGACCGCAAGGATCTTTGCGAACGCGCTCGCCTGGGTAAAAAAGGCGCGGCGGAAATCAAGTTGAGGGACGCAGTCCGACGGCTTCTAATTCCAGTCATAGCGGTATCAGCAGGAGAATGAAAGCCCTCGTAAAGCTGAATTTAGTCGCCGGGGTGCTCTTTGCCGCCGCTCAAATCGGTTTTGCAAGAACTGGCGACCCCATTCTGCTTCTTGTGAACTTGGCCTTCCTCATCGGTTTCCTCATTCTTGGTGTAACGAACTTGGTGTTCATTTTCACCCTTTGGAGGCGGCACCGAATAGGAGCATTTCTACCGCTGGCATGTTACATCGTGGCGGCGGGGATCTGGCTCATCGGCGGAAGATACGGGACACACCTCGTTTTGTATGGAACGCCATCCGAACCTGATTCATTCTTACGTGACGAAACGCGGAGAGAGCTCACCCAGATCGCTCAACATTTGCTGGGAAACGGCTTCAAGACCATTAGCTGTTTCCCGGGCCACTCCTCTGAAGTTCACATGATTGTAGGCCGCCCAAGCCGCAACGTGGCCCCTGAAATCATTTCGAAGCTCCAGAAATATGGTTTTCAACAAGTCCAAGTCGATGATTTCCAGCAAACAGTGGAATTTGAGAATAGTCATCTTCGCACGTGGCATGATTATGTTTGGGCAAGGAACGGTCTCTCCAAGCCGTACACCTCACTTCCCATTATCACGGCCGCGGACATCGCTGGCTGGCAAGCGCTGATCACCACCGCTAAAGAAGGTAGGACTCGCGGAAAGCCAAATACGTGTGACCCGGGAATCGGCTATTTTTATTTGAGGGACTCTCTTGGAGAGGAGATGGTTAACCGCATCGGGGGATATCGTTCGAGCACTGAGATTACCGACGCGGAAAAGGAGCAAGTGATGTCCGCCTTGAATAAACAGGTCCTCGCGTCCAGTGCCCTTGCCGAACAACCTCAAATAACATACGAGCAGACCCTTTGGCTTGGTCGGACGGGGATGGAGCTTCACATCTCTGGAGGTGCCATAAACGACGGTTTCTGGGTAGTCAGACTACTCAAAGAACTCTTGTCGAGGGGCGTCGTCTCCTTTGCGCCTGACGGTCGCCATCTAAAGATCAAAGCGGATCTGACCGACGCGGAACGTCATCAAGTGGAATGGTTGCACGTCGGCATCATGAGGTTTGTTTACCCCAATCTTCTGGAAAAGGAGCCCTTTCTGTTTTCGCGAGAACTCGGAAACAACTGGTACTTCGGAGAAGAATAGTTCCCTGCGCGTCTTCAGCATTCGTACCGCCTTCTTTTCTCTCGAATTCCCGCCCGCTCTGCGTTACAGACATCAGAGCTTGGACAAGGAAGATTTCGAATGAGCCAACAGAAAGGCAACAAAACCGTGCCCGCCGATAACGCCAGCGTCACGCCGCGCGCGACCGATTACGCGCAATGGTACCTCGACGTCATCAAACGCGCCGACCTCGCCGAGCATTCGCCTGTGCGCGGATGCATGGTGATCAAGCCCCACGGCTATGCCATTTGGGAAAAAATGCAGCGAGAGCTGGACGACCGCTTCAAAGCCACGGGGCACGTCAACGCCTACTTCCCGTTGTTCATCCCCTTGTCGTTTCTGACCAAGGAGGAACAACACGCCGCCGGCTTCGCCAAGGAATGCGCCGTCGTCACCCACCACCGCCTCAAATCCATCGATGGCGAGGTGGTTGTCGATCCCGAATCCAAGCTCGAGGAGCCGCTCGTCATTCGGCCCACCAGCGAAACCATTATTTGGGCACAATACAAAAGTTGGATTCAGAGTTATCGCGACCTGCCGATTCTCATCAATCAATGGGCCAACGTCGTCCGCTGGGAAATGCGTACCCGTTTGTTCCTTCGCACCACCGAGTTTCTCTGGCAGGAAGGTCACACCGCCCACGCCACCGAGGCCGAAGCCATCGAGGAAACTGCGCGCATGTTGGATGTGTACGCCGATTTCGCGGAAAATGTCGCCGCGGTGCCAGTCATCAAAGGCCGCAAGACGCCCGGCGAACGGTTTGCGGGCGCGCTCGATACGCTCTGCATCGAAAGCATGATGCAGGACGGCAAAGCGCTCCAGATGGGCACCAGCCATTACCTCGGCCAGAATTTCGCCAGGAGTTCCGACGTGACTTTTTTGAGCAAGGACGGGAAACGCGAATACGTGTACGCCACCAGTTGGGGCGTCTCCACCCGGCTTGTTGGCGCGCTGATCATGACCCACTCCGACGACAACGGTCTCGTGCTGCCGCCGAAGCTCGCCCCCATTCATGTCGTCGTTGTTCCCATCTTCAAGAATGACGCGGAGAAAACGCTGGTCCTCGAAGAAGCCGGCAAAGTCGCCGCCGAGCTCAAGTCGCAAGGGCTTGTTGTGAAACTCGACGACCGCGACGGCATCATGCCCGGCGCGAAATACTACGAGTGGGAAGCCAAGGGCGTCCCGATCCGCATCGAAATCGGCCCGAAAGATTTGGAAAAAGGCAGCTTGTGCCTCGTCCGCCGATTCGTGCTGGAGAAAGACGGCGAGACCGATCAGGATCTTCGCAAACGCCGCAAGACGTTCCTGCCTCGCGCCGAGGCCATCGCTTCCATCAAACCGACACTCGACGCGATGCAGCGCGAACTGCTCGAACGGGCCCGTATCTTCCGCGACAAGCGCACCCGCGTCATCAATTCCATGCAGGAGTTCGAGAATTTCTTCGTGAACGAGGGCGGCGGGTTTGCCTGGGTCCACTGGGCCGGCGACCACGACCAGGAAGACGAACTGGCCAAACGGTTCGAAACCTCGATCCGCTGCATCCCCTTCCCCGACCAGGTCCCGGACGGAGCCAAAGGCGAGGGCCAATGCATTCTTACCGGCAAACCATCCAGCCAACGCCTTCTCGTGGCCCGCGCGTATTAGCGCCAGCCCAATTCTTCACGCGACTGGGCTGATCGTGTTGGGTCTTTCAACTATTGTGGTGACCAAATGCGATAGTACCGAGCCGGCCCATTTGTCAGTGCGCCGACATCGCAAAAATTGGTTATGGTCGTCGTGACCACGATATTGGTCAGGTCCGTGAAGCTAGTGGTCGAGAAACTGCCATCGGCCGCCGCGCCCGGGCTGGCTTGGACGACGTTGGTTGTCCCTGTGGTGTTCCACGTGATGAAGAGGTCGTAAAGATTGGTGATCACAATCGACGTGATCTGGAAAGGAAGGCCTCCAACATAGAGCTCAGCGCTGGCCAGAGAAGCGCTGTTGCTGTAGATGTTAGTAGTGCCCCCTGCGACCAGCACCGTGCCATTGGGCAGCAGCGTCGCCGTGTGAGCCTTGCGTGCAGTGTCCAGCGAGGCGGTGTTCGTCCAGGTCCCGCTGGTCGGATCGTAGAGCTCGGCGCTGGCTATAGGGCCGTTGCCCTCCGAGCCCCCCGCGACCAGCACCTCGCCATTGGGCAGCAGCGTCGCCGTGTGAAACCAGCGTGCGGTGTTCATCGGGTTGATTGCCGTCCAAGTCCCGCTGGCAGGATCGTAGAGCTCGGCGCTGGCTATAGGGCCGTTGCCCCTCGTGCCTCCCGCGACCAGCACCGTGCCATTGGGCAGCAGCGTCGCCGTGTGACCAGTGCGGTAGGTGCTCATCGAGCCGGTGTTCGTCCAGGTTCCGTTGGCCGGATTATACAGCTCGGCGCGGTCCCAACCGCCGTCGGGGTTCACGCCCCCAGCGACCAGCACCGTGCCATTGGGAAGCAGCGTCGCCGTGTGACCAGTGCGTGCGTTGTTCATCGGGTTGATGGTCGTCCACGTCCCGCCGGACGGATCGTACAGCTCAGCGCTGGCCAGATAGCTATAGGGATCATAGCCCCCCGCGACCAGCACCTTGCCGTTGGGCAGCAGCGTCGCCGTGTGACCAGTGCGTGCGTTGTTCATCGGGTTGATGGTCGTCCACGTCCCGCCGGACGGATCGCAGAGTTCGGCGCTGGCCAGAGTGTAGCCGTAGATGTCCTCGCCGCCCGCGATCAGCACCTTGCCGTTGGGCAGCTGCGTCGCCGTGTGATAATAGCGTGCGGCGTTCAGCGAGCCGGTGTTCGTCCAGGTCCCGCTTGCCGGGTCGTAGAGCTCCGCGCTAGCCAGAGCGTTGCCGTTGGTGCCTTGGCCGCCCGCGACCAGCACCTTGCCATTGGGCAGCAGCGTCGCCGTGTGAAACGAGCGTGCGGTGTTCAACGACCCGGTGTAGATCCAAGTATAGCTAAACTGGGCCGCCACAATGACCGGCAAACCAATCGCCAGCATAGCGACGGCGAGCGCAAGTTGGACAGTACTCGTTCCATGCGCCTTCATGGGGATTCCTCTCCTGGCGATTGACGAGCCTCCATTCGAAAGCTCAGAGTTGTGCCGAATGAGGGAAGAGCAGGATAGACCCCGGTCATCGTCGTGCGAACATGGCGCGATCGGCTGGCAACATCTGCTGATGATCAACGTCAACTGTTTTATCCCCGTGCGACCCGAGACTGGATGCAAACAGGACAAGCAGCGCCTAGCCACTGTGTGAAGGCTCCCACAATCAGGAAGTCTTGTAAAGAAGATTTGCGAGGGTACCGCCCGCCAAATCCAGACAAAACAAGGCCCCGGTGGAGATCGGCTGCTCGCCGCCGGCCATCGTTCTCTGTGGAACCCGCCGTTCCTCCATCACCCGGGCCCGGTGAGTATAGCGGCATTCAGTCTACCGAGCGGGCAGCATAGTGGCCTGTGACATTGGGTGCGTTCTCGTCGCTCGGGCGTATTAGCGCCAGCCCAATTCTTCTCGCGGCTGCGCTCGATCAAAGGGTGATTGCCCGCGTTCGCCCAGCGTCTTACCATGGCGCGAATCGCATGACATCCTCAAACCGACCAGATGATGCGGCGCCCGGCGGCATGCGCGGCACGACACGCATGCATGACCCGAGTGAAGCGGCGCACGACCGCGTGCGTCGCCGGTTGATGAACGCGGCCTTTGTCGTGATGCTGCTCGCGACGCTGGCGCAATTTCATTCGGGAAACCCGCAGGAATGCACCTGGCTGGGGGCTGCGCTGCTGATCGTGGCGGGAGTGCCGTTGGGACTGGCGGCAAAGGTCTTTGAGCTTCGGTTCAAGATGGCGGCAGCAGAACGTCAGGCCGTCCTGCGCGAATTATCGGCCCGTCGGAAAATGGAACTGCTGTCCTACGGCCTGCTTGCCTGCATCGTGTTCGCGCAACAGTCCCGCTCGATCCTCTGGCCGCTTTGGGGCGCCTGGCTGTACGATTTCATCACCTACTATCACGATCGCCCCGAACGCATCCGCCACCTCTATGCGGTCACCAAAATAATGGACGAACTTCGCCAGTTCCCCGCGCCATGGGCTTGGACACTCCCGGCGCTGGCCTGGGAGATGTTCAGAATGACAAGAGCGCATTGACGCCGCGCTCGTCCTGGCTCGGGGTGATGACGGCGACGTTGAGATGGTTGTTGCGGAAGAGATCCGCAGCGATGGTTTGCGCGTCCTCCGGCGTGACCGCGGCGATCCGTTCCTCGACCTCGGCGGGAGACTGAATCGATCCGTACGCCAGCAGATGTTCGCCGATCCACATCATGCGGTTGGCGGTGCTTTCCAGGCCCAACCGCATCTGGCCGATCGCGTAATCTTTCGCCCGCCGCAGTTCCACCGCCGACGGTGGTTGCTTCGAAATTTTCCGCAACTCGGCCAGTATCAATGCCAGCGCGCGGTGCAATCGCTTCGTGTCCAGCCCGGCGGAAATCAGCAACGCCCCCGTGTCCGCGAAGTAGCTCGTCGAGGATTGGATCGAATACGCCAAGCCATGCCGCTCGCGGATCACCTGGAACAGCCGGGAACCCATGTTCTCACCGAGAATCACGCTCAACACTTTCAGGGAGTAGCGTCGTGAATCGTGGCGCGAATAACCCCGCACCCCGATGGCCAGATGGGATTGCTCGCAATTCTTGTGGAAAAACCGCAGACGCGGCGCGCGCTGCTGCTCCCGGGCCGGCGCGAACGTTGGGGGCCGACCATCGCGCGGCAGCGCCAGCATCCGTTCCACGCGCGACACGATGTCGTCGTGTTGACAGCAGCCCGCCACGGCGACCACCGTGTTGGCTGACACGTACTTGCTGCGTTTGAAGCCGAGAAGGGCCCGCCGATCCATCGCGTCGAGCGTTTTCGCCGTCCCGGTTAGCGAACGGCCCAACGGGTGCGCCGGCCACAGCGTTTCCGTCAGCAGCTCGTGCACGTAATGATCCGGCTGGTCACGGTACATGAGCAACTCTTCTTTGATAACACCCCGCTCCTTGTTGATATCGGCGGTGGCAAACAGCGGATGAAGATACATGTCCGTCAGCACGTCGAGCAGCGTATCCAGGTGTTCGTGGCTCGCCTTGGCGTAGTAACAGGTCGTTTCTTCGCTGGTGAACGCGTTCAGGTATCCGCCAATGCCTTCCACGGTCTGGCTGATCTGTTTCGCCGTTCGGCGGGGCGTTCCCTTGAACAGCAAATGCTCGATGAAGTGCGACGCGCCGCTCAGCCGCGCCGGTTCGTATCGACCGCCGACGCCGACCCAGACGCCGAGGGAGACGCTTTCCATGTGCGCCATTTCGGCCGTCGCCACGCGCACGCCGCTGGATAGTTGTGTGATCTTGAACATGCGTTGCTCAGTCGCGGTTGATGCCGGTCCCGAAATCGATAACCAGAAGGCTCATTTCCATCATTATTGCCCCACCACGCCAACAGGTCAAACACTTGCGCTCGTGAATCCGCGACCCTTCGCACGCCCGGCCGCGCACCGCATCGCCGCTCCGCGGGAAGCACCAAAGTGTCACATGCGCTGAACAGTCGTGTCCCCGGTTGGACATTCGCGTCAACCACCGAGTCGTCGCCTCGTAGGGCTCATCGCCCCCAAACTCTTTCACAACACGCGCTTCAACGGCATTTTACACCGGCTGTCCCCGATCAGTTCCGTAGCCGGAAATTTCCTGGCATGGCCTGCGCTAATAGCCCGGTGGCGTAAACAAGTTGGCCCATCGGAGGTCACATCGCCGAACCGGACGCATCGGGGTCAATCTGATCGATAGGGCGTTCATCAGTTGATTGCGCAAAGAGTTGCGACGCGTAATCCATCGCGGGCCGTGTTCGTGGTCACAGCCCTGCGCAAACAAACATAAGGGGGAGATACGATTATGAGCGACGTTGCGTTCCGCTGTGACTCTACTTGCACCGTGCGGTTGTGGGCTGTTGCGGTGGCGTTGGCTTTGACAGTTGCAATGACACCGGCAAACGCCGCAGTAACCTTCCGAGGGAGCGCCCCGGGCAATGATCCGGGCGAAACCAATTCCGCAACTGCCACCTTTGCGCTCTCCGTGTCGGGCACCACCACGAACCTGGTTATTACCCTGGCCAATACCGCCATGTACAAACCGAACGACGGCCCGGACATTCTGACGTCGGTATTCTTCACGCTGGCGGGCGACCCGATGCTCACAAGGGTGTCAGGTCTGCTGAACGCCGGCTGTTGCGTGGTGGAAAGTGGCACCAACCTGACCATCGCCGGTGGTGTCATCGGCGGCTCCTGGGCCTACGCGGCCAGTCTTTGGGGTGCTCCCGGCAGCGCCAATGAAGGAATTAGCTCGGCTGGCTGTTCCCTGTTAGGTCCGTGTGAGCTTTTCCCGGGCTCCAGGCTCCCAGGGGATTGGAACCCACCGGAAGGAATCGGTGGCGGATTGACCTCCATCGTGGACGACGGGAGCAAGTACAACGGAAGTCTCTTTGGGCGGCCCTTTATCAAGGACAGCGCTGTGTTCACGCTGGGCAATGTTCCCGCCAGCCTCACGGTATCAGAGATCTCGAACGTAAGCTTCGGCTACGGATCCACCCCCGATCAGGTGATCGACGCGATGATGGTGCCGGAACCAACCGCCGTTACCCTTGCCGCAGCCGGCCTCCTGTCTTTGGCCTCATTCAGCCGCCGCAGAATTCGCAACAAAAGTTGAGCGCGGGAGGCTCTCAATTCTAGACACGCCATTGCTTTCATTGCCAACGGATGCCGGATAGATTCACATCAGGCCCAATTCCTTGAGGCTGGCAAAATCCTGGCCACGGCTGTCGGCGCGGTGGCCGAGAATGATGTGGTCGAGGACGGAGATATTGAGCAATTCGCCGGCTTTGACCAGCCGCTTCGTGACCGCGATATCCTCAGCGCTGGGCGTCGGGTCGCCGCTGGGGTGATTATGCACCAGAATCATCGACGCCGCGGAGGCGGCAATGGCGTCCTTGAAGACTTCGCGCGGCTCGACAATGCTGGCGTTGAGCGAGCCGCGGGAAACCGGCGCGTGCTTGATCAGGCCGTTCTTGGTGTTCAGCAGCAGGACGTGAAACTCCTCTCGGTCGAGCGTGCGCATCTCTTCGCGCAGGCAGGCGGCGGCGTCCTGGGGTGAACTGATGATCTTCTGCTTGTCGCGTGGGCCGCCACTGAGACGCCGGGCCAACTCGAACGCGGCCTTGAGCTGGATCGCCTTCGTCTGGCCGACGCCCTTGACCTTCGCGATGGCTTCCATCGGCGCGCGGGCCAGCTCGTCGAGCGAGCGAAACTCGCGGAGCAGTTGCTGGGCGAGTTGGACGGCGGATGTGCCTTTCATTCCCGTGCGCAGCAGGATGGCGATCAACTCGGCGTCCAGCAGCGCCGCGGCCCCGCGTTCTTTGAGCCGCTCGCGCGGCCGGTCGCCTTCGGGCATCTCGCGGATGAGATAGGTCGTCATCATTTGTCGCGGGCAGGGACGCCCGCGCCACCAACGGCATTCAGCCGTTTGTGCAATTCATCCCATGGAAACTGGGAGCCCGGGCATTCACTGAATTCGCCAATCACTTCCCCGTGGCCGAGAACGTGGTCGTCGGGAATATGAAATTGTTCCTGAAGCCCGTGGATCAACAGCGCCAGCGAGTCGAGTTGCTTCGACGTCGGCTGGTCCACCGAAAAATTTCCGACAAGGCAGATCCCGATGCCGTGCTCGTTGATGTAGAGCTGGCGGCAATGACCCCCGTGCATCTGGCTGATCCACCGCGGTCCCGTCTCAATGTAGCCGTCGGGCTTGCCGTCGGTGCCGTTGTCGATGACGAAATGGTAGGCCAACCCGTTGACCATTCCCCGCGCGCGGTGGGCGGCGTCGAAGACCGCCGCCGAGCCCGTGCGCGTGGCGCTGTGGTGGATAATGATCCAGTCCCAGTCGCGGACTGGCACCGGACTATCGGCTGCCAACGGCTCCAGCAGCGAACACAGCACTGCCAGAACAAGCAACACCGGCCTTCCCGTGGCGATGTTCATTTTCAGTCGCCCCCCTCCACCACATACGGAGTCAACTCACCGGCCAGCACTTTCGGGATCTGGGCCCGCAGCACCACGTTGCCATTTTCCATCTCGCGCGCGCTGACGTAGCCGCTCCGATACACCATGGCGATCGTCTTCGCGCGGTCGTGCGGAATCGACAACGTTACATTCACGCGCCGATCGCTCAATCGATTGGCGATCTCGTCGAGCAACTCGTCGAAGTTGGTGCGGTTCGTCGCCGAAACCGGCACGGCGTGATCGAATTCACGGCAAAACTTCTCCAGCACGGTCGCGCCATCGTCCAGTTTGTCGATTTTGTTGAGTGCCACCACCGTGGGTTTGCCCCAGGCATCGATCTCCTTCAACACAATCTCCACGGCCTTCATCTGCTCGCGGGCTTGGGAATGGCTGACATCGACCACGTGCAACAGCAGATCGGCCTCCACGACCTCTTCCAGCGTGGCCTTGAACGACTCGACCAGATGATGAGGAAGTTTGCGGAGAAACCCGACCGTGTCGGACAACAGAATGTTTTGGTTGTTCGGCATCCGCAACTTGCGCGTGGTCGGGTCGAGCGTCGCGAACAGTTTGTCCTCGGCCAGCACGTTGGCGCCGGTCAGCCCGTTCAACAGCGTGCTCTTGCCGGAGTTCGTGTAGCCGATGATCGCCACCTGCGGCCAATGCAAACGCTGCCGCCCGCCCCGCTCGACGCGCCGGTTCTTCCGTACTTCCCCCAGCGCGCGCTCGAGACGTTGGATTTTTTCCTGCACGCGCCGGCGGTCCACTTCGAGCTGTTGTTCGCCCGGGCCGCGCGACCCGACCCCACCGCGTTGGCGCGACAGGTGCGTCCACAAACCCGCCAAGCGCGGCAACATGTATTGGAGCTGGGCCAGTTCGACCTGGATTTTGCCCTCCCGCGTGCGCGCGCGTTGGGCGAAGATATCGAGGATCAGCTCGGTGCGGTCGATCACCTTCACATTCAGGCCAAGGCTTTCGCTGAGGTTGCGTCCTTGCGCCGGTGAAAGATCGTCGTCGAAAATCACCAGGTTGGCGCCCGCGTCGCAGCAGCGCGTGGCAAGTTCTTCGACTTTGCCCGAGCCGATAAAGGTCGCTGCTTCAGGCTTGTCGCGCTTCTGGCTGATGAGATCGATGACCTCGGCACCGGCCGATTCCGCCAGCTCGCGAAGTTCTTCGAGGGAATCTTTTACGGCCCACTTGTCGTGGCCCGGCCTCTCCAACCCAATGAGCAGCGCGCGCTCGCGGAGCGGCTCCCGCGTGTCATACATCTTCAACGTGTCGAACTTTTCTCCTGTTCATGCAGAACGTCACAGACGCGCGCCACCGTTTCTGAGGGCCGTTCCCCGCGCCCGATCTCGACCCAGTGTAACTGAGGCTCGCGACGAAACCAAGTCAATTGTCTTTTGGCCAGTTGCCGGGTGCGCGTTTTGATCAGCGCAACGGCTTCGGCAATGGACAGGCCGCCTCGCACGTGGGCAACCAATTCACGATAACCCGCCGCCTGCATCGCCGTCGCATTCTTCTCCAGGCCGATCGGCAGCAGCCGGCGTACTTCGTCGACCCATCCGGCCGCCATCTGGTCATCGATACGCCGGTCAATGCGCTCGGCCAGATCGGTTCGCTCGCGCGTCAGACCAATCGCCGGTGCGCCCCGTCGGGTGGAATCCGCGTCCCACTGTGTTTGCAACTTGCGGATTGGCTTGCCCGTCTGGTAAAACACTTCCAGAGCGCGCACGAGCCGCCGCGGGTTGTGCCGGTCAATGCGCCGCGCGGTCACGGGGTCCAGGCGTTGCAACTCATCAAATAACTCCGGGGCGCTTTGGCGTTCCAGTCGCGCGCGCAATTCCGCGTTTCGCGGCGGCCCCTCGAACAGGCCGTGCCGCAGGGCTCGCACGTAGAGCCCGGTTCCGCCAACCACGAGCGCAGTTTTCTTGCGCGCCTCGATGTCCCGGATCGTCTGGTTTGCCAGATCGACGAACCGTTTCACATCGAACGGCTCATTGATGTCGCACACGTCGATGAGATGGTGCGGCACGAGCGAACGCTCCGCGGCGCCCGGCTTGGCCGTGCCGATGTCCATGCCCCGATAGACCTGCATCGAGTCGGCTGAGACGATTTCTGCAGCCAACCGCCCGGCCAATTCCGACGCCACCGCGCTCTTGCCGACCGCCGTCGGGCCGACGAGGAAGAAGGGTTGCATTCGTTCGACATTATACACGAAGTCTGCCATTCTGGCGGGAAGCAACCATACGGAACATGAGCCAGCCCATTACCTTGTCTGTCCGCGTTACGCCGCGCGCCAAACAGAACCGGGTGCAACCGCAGGAGGACGGGTCCCTGAAAGTTTACGTCACCGCCCCTCCCGAAGACGGGCGCGCGAATGAGGCGGTCGTGGAAGCAATCGCGGACTGGCTCGGAGTGAAACGCCGGGACGTCGAGATCGTTCGCGGCGCGACCAGTCGCAACAAGGTCGTCCGCGTTGCCGCAGCCGGCAGGTAGCCAGCCTGGTCAACGATTTTTTGTTGAATTCCTGCCGATTTCTGCCTATTCTTGCGCGTTGGGGAACCCTTCGTGAAGACGTACCGCAGTTGCCGTGGAGCCTTGCGCACGGGCCTGTTGGTCTGTACGTTCACGGTATTCTCCGCCTCTGCGTTCTCGGCTGAGACCAGTCCATCGACCAATTCCGCATCACGCGTCCGCGATGACCGCTCCGCCGCGCTCACGCTTGCGCTCCAGGCAATGCAACAACTTCAGTCGGAGCAACGGGCCACGTTGCAGGCGGTGGAAGAAGCGCGCCAACAATCCGAAGCCGCATTGAAACGCTATGAGCGGCGTATCGAATCACTGTATCGGGTACTCTTCGCTCTCTGCGCGGTTGTGATTCTCGCCACCCTTGCCGTGGCGTTCTACGTATCGTCGCTGCTGGGCAAACTCCGCGGCCGGGGACCATTGCCCGCCTTTCTCAAATGGCCGCTGTCCACGGCGGCGCGCACACCCGGGGCCGCTTCGCACGTGGGCGCCCTGCTGGCCCGTGGCCAGGCGTTGCTCGAACAACGTCACCCCCTGGACGCGCTTGCCTGGTTCGAACAGGCCATTGCACTGGACGAGAATGCGGCTGATGCGTTCATCAAGAAAGGCGCGGCGCTCGAACGTCTCGGGCGACTCGACGAGGCGCTGGCCAGCTACGAGCGCGCCCTCGCACTCGATGACTCGTATGCCGATGCCTACATCGGCAAAGGCAACGTGCTCAATCGCCTCGAACGCTATGAGGAAGCGCTCGTCTGTTTCGAGCAGGCTGCCGATCATCAACAGCATCTCCACCCGTTGCCGCACGCGGTGTCAGCCCCGTTTTGACGCGGGTGCCTCGTTCCCCACCGCCGCCAAAGAATCGATTCCGTGACTGGGCGAGCATGGCTGGCCGGAGTAACAACGTTTCCGCTTGCGAGGTGTGAAGCGTGACGGTAACGTCGCCGCCACCAACAACATGGCTTCCATCTGCGTTTATTGCGGTTCGAGTCCGGGGAAAGACGCGGCGTTTGTGCGGGCGGCGCGGGAACTGGGCACGCTCCTCGCGAAGCGTGGCCACACACTTGTGTACGGCGGCGGAAACACGGGATTGATGGGCGCGGCGGCGGATGCGGCGCTGGCGGCCGGCGGACGGGTTGTCGGGGTGATTCCGGACCATCTTGTTCGCTGGGAGGTCGGCCACAACGGGCTGACGGAACAGCACGTGGTGGCGTCGATGCACGAGCGCAAAGCCAAGATGATGTCGCTGGCGGACGGTTTTCTGGCGCTGCCCGGCGGCGTGGGGACGCTGGAAGAGATCATTGAGGTGTTCGTCTGGATGCAACTGGGGTTGCACGCCAAACCCTGCGCGCTGCTCAACGTCAACCGATACTACGATCCGCTGGTCAACTTCCTGGCGCATATGACCGACCACCGGTTTTTGCGGCCGGAGCAATTGTCGCAATTGATCGTCGCCCGTGAGCCGTCGGAAGCGTTGGACCGTCTGCTAAGTTTCAAGCCGACGATCGTTGAGAAATGGATCGACCGAGAGCAAAAGGTCTGAGAGTCGCGCACAACCCGCTTTCGGCTTGCGAGAGTGGCAGCGCAGCGATACCCTTTCGGCCGGTGTGAAACGAGCGGAGAAGTAGATGGGGTAATGGTCGTCTCATTGAAAGGAGCCGTCATGGAAACACCGCAAGCGTCCGAGAAGAAATGTGGCTGTGGCTGTGTGTGTCGCAAAGTGCTCGGGTTGTGCATCGCGTTGATCGGTCTGACGTTCCTGCTGGGGGCATTGAACATCCTAACCGCGAGAGCCGTGGAAATTCTCTGGCCCATACTCCTGCTGTTCATCGGAGTGGAGTTGGTGATCTGCGGGAAGTGCAAGTGCTGCGACAAGGCGTAGCTGTCGCGGGCGCAGCGAGACCGTCCATTGGACGGATCGCCCCCTCACCTTGATTCTCTCCCCCAAACGACGGGGGAGAGGGTTGGGATGAGGGTTGATTCCTTCCAACCCCTTCAAATCGACTGGGTCAGACCATTAGCAAGAGGGCGTAGCTGATGCAGGTTCCGGGCTTGACGGGCGGCACTTTGTGCTGCAAAGTATGGCCATGAAACATTTCTGGTTCAAGCGTGTCGGTTGGCTGTATTGCCCGGTGTCGTGGCAGGGAATCGTGGTGGTGCTGGTGGCCATCGCCTTTTGCGTGAATGTCTTCATCGCCGTCGACCGACATTCCCATTCGGCCAGCGATACGCTCTACGGCGTGTTTTCGTACTTTGTCTGCACCTTCCTGCTGGTCAATTGGATCGCGTCCAATACCAGCCCAGCCGACGATCGATAACGCGAGCCAACGGCACCGCGTGGGTTCACGCGGCCCACGGCAAGGGGGAAGACACAGGCGGGACGCCTGTTCCACTATTCTTCGTCGGCTTTCAGCTTCGCCAGCACGGCTCAAGACCTTGCTGTGTACGCGGAAAGTTCCCGCACGAAATCCTCGGGCGAATCGGGAGTCAGGACGATTGTCCGACGGGTAAATTTCAACACCACGGCCCGTTTCGTGTCGGTGGCGAAGGCGCGGTAGGCCCCGATTTGCCTGTTCCAATACCAGCCCGTGAACGAGTACAGGCCGCCGTTGCCGAACGTGCGAATGCTCCACCGAAGCGCACCGGGATCAAACTGGGCGGATTGCAATCCTGCCAGCGGCACGCGGGTGTCCCAGAACAGCCGCTGCACCAGAATGGCGTCCGGCGTGATCGTATAACCGCGAACGATAAACGGGGCTGCGCCTACGATAAGAATCAAAGGCAACACGCTAAGCGGTCTCCCATGGAGACCGCCTCCCGGAGTGGCCTTCGAGGAGGCCGACAAAATCCCGGAGACCCAGATCAGTAGCGCCGTGACTCCTATGGACACAATCCACAAGGGCTTCCCCCAAGGAGCATGGAATCGTTTCATGGTTTGCAATCCAGAATAGCCGGTCTGCGCGCCCGGGGCAATCACCGGGCGCATCGCCGGTGCGAGCTACGCCTGACGCTGAGTGGACGGCTGATTCTGCGCATCCGGGCAGGTGGTGCACCGCAACGCTTCACAGCCTGTGGCCAAAACCAACGTGATCGCGGCGAGCACCAGCGCCAGCGGAAGCCGTCCAATTCGAGAAGGGACCGAAGACAATGAAGTTGGGGTCGGGTTTTGCATACTCAATGTGTTGTCATTTACAATTATGCGTCCTGCGCCTCGGGTAAACTACTTGCGGGCCGGTCGCGCCGCAAGCGGAAAGGCGTGTGACGGAACCAAACCAGGGCCGCCGCTATTTCCCCTTTGCTCGCTCGTATTGCTTCGGCCAATGGATGTCGACATGGAGTTCGGCGGCGGCGTGGAGGGGGAAATACGGATCGCGCAGGAATTGTCTCGCGAGAAGGACGAGGTCGGCCTGTCCGTTGCGGATGATGTGGTCGGCCTGTTCGGCGGACGTAATGAGTCCGACTGCGCCGGTGGCGATGCCGGCGTCGCGTCGGATTCTTTCAGCGAAGGGAACCTGATAGCCGGGAGTTGCGGGAACTTTGGCGTCGGGCACCAGACCGCCCGACGAACAGTCAATCAGGTCGACGCCCAGGCTCTTCACCGTCTTCGCCAATTCGACGGACTGCTCGATGGTCCAGCCACCAGGTTCCTTCCAATCGGTGGCCGAGATGCGCAGAAAGAGCGGCTTGCCATCGGGCCAGATTTTGCGGATGGCGGAAACGATCTCGCGGACGAGCCGGGTGCGATTCTCGAACGAGCCGCCGTAGTCGTCGTGGCGATGGTTCGAGATGGGCGAGAGAAACTCGTTAAGCAAATAGCCGTGGGCCGAGTGGATCTCGACCGCTTCGAAGCCGGCCTCCAGCGCGCGACCCGTCGCCTCGACGAATTTGTGGATGACTCTCTGGATGCCGTCGGTGGTCAACTCCGACGGAACGGTCGCGGTCGCGTCGAATGGGATCGGGCTGGGGGCAACTGGTTTCCAGCCCCCCTGCCCTTCCGGGATGTAGCCTTTCTCCCTGCGGACGTGCGGCGAGTACGTGCTGGCTTTGCGGCCCGCGTGGGCGAGCTGGATGCCCGGCGTGGCGCCCTGCGATTTGATGAACGTCGTGATGCGTTTCAGGAATTCGACGTGCTCGTCCTTCCAAAGCCCCAAATCATCGGGTGTGATGCGGCCGTCGGGTTCGACGGCGGTGGCTTCGGTCATCACCAGCGCGGCGCCGCCACAGGCACGGCTGCCGAGATGGACGAGATGCCAATCGTTGGCGAAGCCGTCCCGACTGGAGTACATGCACATGGGGGAGACGGCGATGCGGTTTTTGAGTGTTAGCCCGCGCAGTTTCAATGGTTCGGATAGATGGGGCATGGCTTGCATCGTAGGGAGCAATCACGCGCTCACAAGAAAAATCTTTGGCCGACTCGGGGCAGTGGCCGAGCGGGCGGATAGGCGTTGATTCTACGAAACGGCTGATCGGATCCTGGCCAAAAAGCACGCAGGCTGCACAGCGTTCGCAACGCCGCGCAGCCTGCTCCATCAATTCTTCGAAACTACCAGCGTTTTATGTCCGATGCCGACGGCGGGCCAGTGCGAGCAGCCCTCCGCTGAGCGCTACCAACCCAAACGTGCCCGGCTCCGGAACCGGGATCACTTCCTGCGTAAAATTGAAGTGTGAGGCACCGCTGAAAGACAACTGGTAGCTGAAAGCGATATCATTCCCGACCGGGATCGGCGTTCCTGTGTCTAGCAGCGTTGACACGACATAGCTACCGAGGCCGTTGGTGGGGGTGAGCGGCGAGATGCTCACGACTGACCAATCGCCCGGGGTGAGCACGTTGAAGTTAGAAAGCGTGAAGGTATTGCTCATATACACATTAACGATATAGGCCGTCCACGCGAAGTTGGTGTCATTCTCGATGTCACTGGCGAGCGTGAGGGTCGGATCCTCTCCGCCCGTCGTGTCGACGGTTCCCACCATGTGCCCCGGTCCCCAGTACTGATCTCCCGACATGGTCAAGGTTCCGGATGTCGCATCGCCGCTCAAAGTCAGATTCGTCCGCGAACAAACGAGCGCACCGTCCCAATCATCCCACCACGAAGCGGCGGTAATAGAGGCACGGCTGGGTGAGCAATAGAGTAACGTGGCCAACATGGCCAACATGATGACTCGCATTTTCATAGCCCTTCTCTCTCCCCACTCAAGGGGCCCTCACATCCGGGGTACTCGCAACGCCAAGGGTTATACCGCCAAGGATTTTCCAAGTCAAGGACTAATTCTCAATAATGCACAACAAGTGACAGGGAGTGCACGGCATTGGAAGTGGCAGTGGATGCATTGTGCTGGGAGCAAGCGGGATGCATGGCTCTTGGTAGCATTGGGGGTCGGTTCGTCTCGAGTAGCAAGCACACCGTCGCCCACACCAACCCGGGCGGCGTATTGACCTGCGCGCCTTATTCCCACTGACATGCAACAGCCTGCGTTGCTTCGGTGAGGCACAATATTTGGTCTGGTTGGTGCTTTCTGGAGATAGCGAGACGTTGGGGATGTCGTCGCACTGGGACATCAAATGAGAATCGTCGCGGGTGTAGTTAGCGTATTTGCGGCGGCAGCCGTCGGCACCGCCGCATGCGGCCAGACCTTCACGGCCACGGGTCTTGGAAAGGATCCGGGCGAAACATTGTCTGCGTCGGCCACGTTCACCATTTCGAATCTCGATCTCGTTGTCGCATTGTCCAATACGGGCACGTTTGATCCGGCCAATGCCGATGACATCCTCACGGGAATATTCTTTACGCTGAGCGGCGATCCGACGCTCACACCCGAATCGGCACAGGTCGCGCCCGGCAGCTTGGTCGTCGGCCATCGACTGCCGCTTGGATTCACGGGCGACGTTGGCTCACAATGGGCATACCGGAACGATTTGGTCCGCGCTCCAGACGGAGCGGACGAAGGGATCTCCAGCACCAAGCTGAAATGGTTTGGCACGAAGAACCTGTTCTCCAAGACAAAGATCAAGGGATTTGGGTCCTTCAACGGCATATCGTTTGGCCTCACGACGGCCGATGACAACCCCGACGACAACCGCGGCAGCCTCAAGAATCAGGGGCTGATCCAGAACTCCGTCGTGCTCACTTTCTCCGGGCTACCGCAAGACTTTACACTTTCGGACATTTCCGACGTCGTCTTCCAATACGGCACAAGCCTCAAACAACCGGAGCTCCTCTGTGGAGCCGGGGGGAGTGACATTGCCGAGCCCCCCACGATGGCGCTGGTAGCCATGGGCATACTCGGGGCGCTGACTGCTTCGCGCGGGCGACGGACCTTGGTTTACTGACCCCGCAATCGGCTGAGAGCATCCCGGGCGACAGTTAAGTCCGGTTTGAGACTTAATGCCTGCTCGTATTGCGCGATCGCATCCGTGGTGCGGCCGACGCGTTCCAAAGCGACCCCGAGATTGTAGTGTGTCGTAGCGGAACCAGGCGTGACTTGCAGCGCCTGCTGGTACTGGCGGATCGCCTCATCGAGATTCCCTTTCAACATCAGGGCATTTGCCAGTCCGTTGCGGGCCTCGGCGTAATCCGGCTTGATCCGCAACGCCTGTTCAAAGTGGGCGATGGCGCCTTCCACCTTGCCGGTTCGGGCCAGAGCGTTCCCCAATCGATCATGCGCTTCGGCGTAGTCGGGATCGATCCGCAACGCTTGTTCATATTGCGTAATCGCCTCTTGGAACCGGCCAAACGCGAGCAGGAGATCACCCAGGTCGCAATACGGTTCACGGTGGTTCGGCTGGAGGCGCAACGCTTCCCGGTAGTGTCGGATAGCCGCCTCGAGATGGTGGGTGCGAACGAGGGCGTTTCCGAGATTATAGTGAGCCTCGGCCAAATCGGGTTCGAGCCTCACTGCCTGTTCGTACTGCTGGATCGCCTCATTGGTCCTGCCTGCCTGTTCCAAAGCCAACCCCAGCTCGTTGCGCGCCGCAGCGTAGTCGGGATCGAGCTTCACAGCCTCCGTAAAGCGGTCGGTGGCTTCCGCGACCTTGCCCAATTCCATTAATATCATTCCCAAGTCACGTTTGGCCCCGGCGTAATGCGCGACGCCCGACAACAGATTAAACACGACCGAGAAGCCCAGCAGCAAAGCCCAACCGCAACGCGCCATGCGCCGCCATGCCGGCCGGTCCGCCAGCCTCCGCTCCAATCCCAGAATGCCAATTACCGCCAGCAGCACCAATGCAGGCAGGAAGTCCACCTCATAGCGACCCACAGCGTAGCAGCAGAGGCCAAGCGTTAGTGCTGCAGTCCCGAAAAGCGCGGCTACCGCCGCCAGGAACCCACACAAGACGGAACGCGGTTGGACGGACCGGGTGCGCCACGCCAAGGGCACAGCCAGCGCCAGCCACACCAGCGGAATGTCGGTCAAGACGCCAAAGGTCCGCTCGACCGGTGCATGTCCCACAGGCAAGGCTGGCAAGGGAATGTCGCGCACATACGGAAACCGACCCGTCCAGCGCGCTGGCTCCAGGAAATAGACACGGAAGTTCAACCACAGATAGCGCGGACTGAAGAATTGTTTTGTAAGATGCTGCTCCCCGCCCAGTTGGTAGCGGACCCCAAACTCGAAGGGACTATCGAACCGCAACACGTTGTAGAGCATCAGGCCCACTCCAATAAGAGCAATGGGCACCATCGCCGCCAGCAATGGAGCCAATACCGTCCTTCGCTCACGCCAGCTTTGGGCCACGGGAACGAGCAAAATGACAGCGCCATACAACAACGACGGGCGCGCCCCCAACGCGAGGCCGTAGGCCGCGCTCGCCATGGCCAGCCACCGGCAGCTCCGCTGCGAACTGTGTAACGCGCTCCAGATCGCGCCCAACGCAATCATCGTCAGCATATACCCGCAACTGATCGGCACCTCGTACACCGAGCATCGCGACAGCAACATGGGAATACCCGATGCCAACCCCAGCCCCAGAGCCCCGGCCGCCAGCACCCATACGCTCACTTCCGAGAAGTAGCGCCGCCACAGCGCACACAATACTCCCGCGCCGGCCAGATAGCCGACGACGCAAAAGATCTCCACGGCCTGACGTTGATACAGGTAGTGGCCGGTCAACGAGACGAACGGCCAGAACAGAATCACCGCGGGCGTGATCCCGAAGTAGAGGTATAACCTGCCCTTGTAGTAGCTCAGGTCGTGCAATTGATAGAACGCGCCCCGGTAATGCGCGTTGGCAACCCCATCGTAGGGATTGGCGAGTTGCATCAGTCCGGCCGGCGGTGCCTTGTTCAGGCTGAGTTGGCCGGCGCGAAATCCTTCCACCAACAAATTGTAGTAACTCTCCGCCGGATTCAGGCTCAATGATTCCCAGAACCCCGAATGAGCGCAGACCGCGTACACGCCGATGACAAGCGCCGACACCGCCCCGACAACTCCGCGCTGCTTCCACAGGAGTTTTTGCGGTGGCGCAACGGCTTCGCGATCTGGCATGCCGTCAATCATCGCCATTTGAAGAAGTCCTGCAAGCCCTGCGTGACCGCGGACGATAAGCGTGGAGTGCTCATTTCAATCGTCCAGCGCTTTCCCCCGCCTTCGCGGCTCAACGCCACGCGCTGAATGACGGCGATGCATCTACTTGCCCAGTAAGCGTGACGGTGGTTGAGAACCCGAGCGGGAATGTCCTGGCTGGCGGTCGGAACCAGTCCACGGTTGCCGAGAGTGTGTCGTTGGTGTCAAACGATACCCAGCCGACGCACGCACCCTGCTTTTTGCTATAGAGCGCTTCGTACAACGGCCATGTGCCATACTGCGAGACCGGTGCGCTCACATTGATTCTCGTCCCGTCCCCCAAAACGCCCGTCATCCGGCCGGTGCCGGCGGTCGTCACGGTGAACGTTGCGGTCCCGGTGTTCGAGGGAAGGTTGGTCTCATTGCCCGGCGGCACGCCGAAAACCACGGCATATCGACCGGCTTGGGGACAATGATTTGCGCGGCTGAACACCGCGCGATTGGCGACGAGAACGGAAACGAAGGTGAATGTATCATCCGATATCGTTCCCGTGATCTGGTCGGTCCCGTGTTCGATGTCGAGGTGGAGAATCACCTGCTCTTCGCTCACTCCATTCAGGAAGACTATGTTGGTCGAATTGCCACTGGCGTCGAATTGTCCGTGGAAGCTCGATTTCATGCCGCCCATGCCCAGTTTGGCCGTGAATGACCCTGTCTTCGATATAACCAACTGGAGGTTGCCCGAAGTGGCATTCGACGGGGCATTGGTCTGGATGGCCAACCCGTTGTACGTGCCCAGCAGGGAACCGGGCGAGGCGAAGGTGTTCGTACAGACTGAGGCACTTGCAGAAGAGACTGCCGTCTCGGTGTTGTAGGCGACTATGTCGTAGCAATAATTGGAGCTTGACGCCACCATTGTGTCGGCCCAGGTCGTCGCTGGGGTTGTCGCGATCAGTACCCCGTCCCGAAAAACCTCGTACCCGACGAAGCCCAGGTCGCTGGCATTCGATGACGCCGCCCATCTCAGATCGATCTCGTCCGCCGAGACGAACGTCACGGCAAGCCCTTCGGGGGGCGCGGGGGCTTCTTCACTGCCAACTGCGATATAGTTTGTGACCGCGACCGAATCGGTTCCCGCAGGTCCGCCGACGGTCAGGCTGACCGTGTTGGTACCCGACCTGCCGTAAGTGTGCGCCAGGATATTGGCCGTGGTATTCGTGCCTGAACCATCCCCAAAATCCCAGAACCGGTTGGTAAGTGTGCCCGTAGAGGTGTCAGTAAACGTGACCGTAAGCGGCCAGGGTCCATTGGTCGGAGTCGCCGAAAAGCTGGCGACCGGCGCCACAGCCGAAGCGGCATTCGTTACCGACTCGATCCACGCGAGGTTGGCCGATATGCGCGTGCTGTAAAATGAACTCGGTATGCGATCGGTAACCAATATCCAGCTGTTGGTGACGCCGAGTGCGTAAAAACCTCTCATGTCCAGCAGGGCTGCGTCGAATTCGGTGTTCGCTGTGCCATCGGTACTGAACGGGCCATCCACGCCATAATTGATTCCCGCAAGCTCCCACGTCGAGCCGTCCTGAATGAACAATCCCCCGCTGGAGTCGCCATCGGACAGATCGCATTCGTTGAGCCCGAAAGACGCCTGCAACAGTTGGCCGATGGCCGGATCCGAGTACACTTCCGAGATCTTGTTCTTGCCCCACCGCTCGACTCCGTCACTGGTGCCCCATTCCCAGCCGTAGCCGTCAACGGCGTTCGTCACGACGGCACCCCGTTGCGTGCCGCGCCCGAAAACGACACAGGCCTTTCCAACCTCTTTGCTCACCGTGTACAACGGAGCGTACGTCGGGAAGGTTTCGGCCACTTGCCACAACCGCAGATCGCAATTTGGGCAATCGCTCGACGCCACGGTGTGGTAGGTGAATCCATTCAACACGAACACGTCTCCAATCGCGCCGCCGACGTGCTTGGCCGCGAGAAAAAACATCGGGGCAACCGGCGTGCCGAGGAAATCTCCCCAACGCCCTTCGTACTGCCAGCCGCTACCCGAGAGCGTGCCGCCGGGTGCCGTCGTGTCGAAGCTGGGGTCCCCGGTGGATTCAAACAACACGGCGTGAGACGACGGCAACGATACAAGGCCGCCCATCGCCAGCCATGCCGCAACCAGGAAATAACCTCGAATCCGCACAACGTCTCAGTTTAGCAAATCTCCTACCCGCCGGCAAACCACGATTGCAGAACGTAAGCACCGGCATGGTTGCCCGTAAGGGACTTGGCTGCAAAGACTTATACGAAGGAAGGCTCGCGCGGGGATTGAAGACGGTGGAGACTGCCGAACGCCGTGCCCACTTGCGGTCGCTGCCGGAGAAGTGGTGGAGAGGGATGGATTCGAACCATCGAAGGCATAAGCCAGCAGATTTACAGTCTGCCCCGTTTGGCCACTTCGGTACCTCTCCCCGCGCTGTGAGAATGCCTCGTCTGCCGGCCGACGCCGGCATCGCCTGTGAACGAAGACTGGAGCGGGCGATGGGAATCGAACCCACCTCACCAGCTTGGAAGGCTGGCGCATTACCACTATGCTACGCCCGCACTGCCGCCGTCGGCGTTCCGACAAATGCGTTGTCACCGTACACCAGCGATTGCCGGAACGTCAAGCGCAAGCCCCATGCCAGCCGCCAACCGCGGTTGCTATTGCTGGCGACACGGCGCCATTACTGCATCGGGCATGCCGTGAAGGATCTTCTTGTTGGCCGGGCAAATCGTCGCCAGGACACCGCCCAGCTTGGCGTCGTCGCCCACCACGAAGTAATAGGGGCACAACCGCACCCGCGCTGCGAACGTGCGCGCTTCATTCGCGTCAAAATCCACGTACTGCGCCTCGAACAACTTCGACTTCTCAAATCTCTGAAGGATGAACGGATGCGCGGCGAAATTCTTCAGCGCGTGCTCGATGGCCTCGGCCCACTCGGTGGACGGCAGGTCGTGCCCAACATACACGCCGCGGCTACCCCATGCCCGGTCGCTGAAGCCGGAGATTTTCAATACCAGCTCGCGCTGTTTCTGGGAGAACTTCGCCATGTCGCGCCAATCGTGTATGCCCAATTCGGGAATTACCGCGTGCGGGGGCAACGGCGTCGGGTCAACGATCCACGTATAGGGAAACACTTCGCGCAGCGCTGCCAGGGTTTTGTCGCCGAGTTGCTCCCGCCAGAACGCCCGCAACTGCTCCATCCACAGAAAGGCGAAAAGCATTTTCTCTTCCAACTGCGGTTTGAATGGCGGTGTCACATTCACTTCGCCCCGGGCGGCAACGTCCATCAACGCATTGACATTGGGCACGTTCGGCAAATCGAACAACTCAAAGAAGCGGTAGACGACCGCGGTTTTGTCCAAGGCCATCAATTCTTGCGGCCGCACGACGCGAAATCCAATTTGCCGACCGAGCCATTCCATCTCGGGCCGATACGTTGCGGCCTCGTCGGACACCACCACCATCGCCAACGGGTTGTCGCTCTTCGATTCGGCGCGCAGGACGGCGTCGAAGCCTTCCATCATGCCGTGCGCGCCGCCGACAATCGGGTCGCCCAACTCGGCGTACGTCTTGCCGAGCCAGCCGGTCAGTCCGATGCCGCCCGGCACGGAATCGAGTTCCGCGACGAAGAAATGATCGTTGGTGAGAATCACATCGGGACGAATCACCCGCGGCACATGTCCCTTGAAGCGACCATGTCGTGAGAACTCGATCAGTTCTTTGGGTTTGCCCGCGTCGAGATACTGCGCGATCCAGGACCGCAGCTTGCCCTCCACGCTGTGCCGGTAGAGGATGTTGCACGCGCGGTAGAACGCCAGCAGGTGCGGCCCCAGCGCTTCGAGACGAGTGACGAGTTCGGCGGAAAGCGGGAAGGCTTCGGGAGAAATCCGCCACGTCAGGCCGGCAAACAACCCCTGGGGCGGCAATTGGTCGCGGACGTATTGCGCACGCTGCGACGGTGTAACATCTGTCGTCATTCGCGCAGTTGGCCGTCGCCAACGACCACAAACTTGTAGCTGGTCAACTCCTCCAAGCCCATCGGGCCGCGGGCGTGAAGCTTGTCCGTGGAAATGCCGATTTCGGCACCGAACCCGTACTGGCCGCCATCCGCCAGGCGCGTGCTGGCGTTCCAGAACACACTGGAACTGTCTACTTCCCGCAGAAACTTCTCCGCCGTGGTCTTGCTGCCGGTGACGATGGCATCGCTGTGGGCCGAACCATATTTCGTGATGTGATCGATGGCGTCGTCCACGCCGTTGACGATGCGCACAGCCAGGATCAGGTCGAGATACTCGGCGTACCAGTCATCCTCGGTCGCCGGTTTGGCATTCGACACAAGTTGCCGGGTTCGTTCGTCGCCGCGCAACTCGACTTTCTTGTCCGTGAGGGTCTTGGCGATGCGAGGCACAAACTTGTCGGCAATCTTCTCGTCAACGAGCAGCGTTTCGATGGCGTTGCAAACGCCGGGACGCTGGCACTTGGCGTTGATGACGATCTTCTCCGCCATGTCAAAATCGGCGTCCCGATCCACGTAGACGTGGCAGACGCCCTTGTAATGTTTGATGACCGGTATGCGCGATTTTTCCGCGACGGCGCGAATCAGCCCTTCCCCGCCACGCGGGATGCAGAGGTTGATCAGGTCGTCGAACTTGAGCAATTCATCGATGGCGGCGCGATCGGTGGTTGGCACGACGGTGATACTGTTCGGCGGCAGACCAGTCGCATTCATCGCCTCGGCAATGGCAAGATTGCTGTGAATGGCCTCCGAACCGCCGCGGAGGATCACCGCGTTGCCGGTCTTGAAGCACAGGCACGCGGCGTCGGCGGTCACATTCGGGCGCGACTCGTAAATGATGAGGATCACCCCGAGAGGCACGCGCACTTTCCGGATGCGGATTCCGTTCGGGCGGGTCCATTCACTGATCGTCGTCCCCACCGGGTCGGGTAACTCGGCGACTTCGCGCATACCCCAGGTCATTTCGGAAATCCGTTTGTCAGTCAGCGTCAGGCGGTCGAGCATTGCCGAAGCCAGGCCGGCCTTCTTTCCCGCGTCGAGGTCCTTCGCGTTGGCGTACTTGATCCGCTGGCCGGACCTTTCAATTTCGTCGGCCATGGCGCGCAGGAACGCGTTTTTGACCGGCGCGTCGAGTTTGGCCAGCGCTCGCGACGCATCCCGCGAATGCTCGGCCAGCAACCGCATTTGTTGTTTCAAATCCATCAGAGAATTACCATGTCGTCCCGGTGGATGACCACACCGGTGGCCGACTTGATTTGGATGCCGCCAACCTTTGTCAGGCCGCGCGCAAATTCAATTTGGTTTTTGTCGCGGATGCTGACCACATCACCCTCCTCGAAATTGCCATCCGCGGCCACTATCCCTTTGGCCAGCAGGCTCTTGCCATTGGCGCAGAGCGCCTGTTTCGCGCCGTCGTCGACGGTCAAGACCCCCGCAGGCCGCTGGAAAAACGCGATCCACCGCTTGCGGCTGGCCAATTTGTCCGCATGCGGCAGGAAGATCGTGCCCACGTCCTCGGCGGCTAAAATACTGTGCAAGACATTTGGTCTTTCGCCGCTGGCGATAACAAGCGGGATGCCGGCGCGGGTCACAATCTTTCCCGCCTCGATTTTGGACTTCATCCCGCCGACGCTGGTGGCGCGGTCAGTGCCGCCGGCCAGCAATTCGATCTCGCGCGTGATTTCCGCAACCGCTGGAACGACGTGTCCGTCCCGTTCCAACAAGCCTTCGACGTGAGACAGGATGATTAACAAATCCGCGTCAATGAGCGTGGCGGCCAACGCGCCGAGCCGGTCGTTATCGCCAAACTTGATTTCCTCGACGGCGACCGTGTCGTTTTCGTTGATGATCGGAACGGCGTCGTGGGCGAGGATCGTGGCTAGCGTGTTATGCGCGTTGAGGTGACGCGCGCGGTCCTTGAGATCGTCATGGGTCAGCAACACTTGCGCGACGGTGATGCCGAATTTTCCGAACAGTTCGTCGTACACGGCCATCAATTTGCTCTGGCCGATGGCGGCGGCGGCCTGTAATTCGTCGAGGCGTTTGGGGCGTTGCTTCAGGCCGAGTTCGGCCATGCCCGCACCGATGGCGCCCGAGGAGACAATGACGATTTGTTTCTTCTGTTCGTGGAGCGCGGCAATCTGTGCGACCAGCCCTTCGATCTGGCCCAGGGCAAGATGGTTCTGCGCGTCGGTCAACAAGCCCGTCCCGAGCTTGATGACGACGCGCTCGACCTTGGCGAGGATTTCGTGGCGGAGTTTCATACGAGCGATTATTGATTACCAAAAGGCGGGGGACATGTCGAGTGAATGACCTCTCGGTGGGAGCTTGTCGACCAAGCGGCAACTCGGTAGACTGTGAGATCGAATGAGCGGCGAGAAAGCGATTGTGCCCGTCGAACGAATCGAACGATTGATCTATTTGATTCGCGGGCAGAAAGTGATGCTCGATTCTGATCTCGCGGAAATCTACGGCATGCCCACGCACCGTCTCAACGAACGGGTACAACGCAACCTCGGTCGCTTCCCGTCTGACTTTGCCTTTCAGCTTACACGGCAAGAGTTTGCAGCTTTGATATCGCAAATTGCGATATCAAAGAAGGGGCGAGGTGGCCGACGAAAACTGCCGTGGGTGTTTACTGAACACGGGGCGATCATGCTGGCGAGCGTGCTCAACAGCCCGGTGGCGGTGCAGGCCAGTGTTCGGGTCGTGCGGGCGTTCGTGCGGCTGCGCGAGATGTTGGCGTCGAATCGGGAACTGGCTCAGAAGCTGGCCGAATTGGAAAGGAAGTTCGAAGGCCATGACGACGCCATCCGCAGCCTGTTCGAAGCCATCCGCCAACTTCTCAGTCCGCCCGAACCGAAACGCCGCAAGATCGGGTTTCATGTGAGGGAACGGAGGGCGCGGTACGCTGTACGTGCTGGCGGCGGCAAGAATTCGCAGCGGCGGCGGATGTAATACCGCGCACGCGGCAAGTTTGCTGAATGGTCTCGGCGGGACTAGCGAAGTGAAGCACAATCCTTCACATTGACTTCACTTCCGCCGCCTGCCAAGAAATGGTCCGAATCAATGGGCAGGTTCCCAAATGCCCACTGATTGATAGAATGTAACTCGCGGCTCAGGCTTCCTCGGATAGACGACTGAAAAAGCGCCCGCTAATGGCGTCCACCCCTTCTTAATATGCTCTAGCACCAAGTTCTCCAGTTCGCCCGGGGTCTCGGCTACTAGTAGTTTGTAATCAGCGATTCTGTCCATAGGCCGCACCTTAATCCCTCGTTTTGAGGAAATCAAATCAGCACAGCGCCGCCTTTTGGATTGTGTTTATGCCCGCCCCGAATTAGCCTTGATTGCGTTAGGAGAAACGCAATGAACAGGTACTCTGCGTTAGCGTTTTGTGCTCTTGCTTCTGCACTCTGCAACGGCTGTGCCCACGTGGTCTCACAAGTCACATCGTTTCACACTTTGCCACTAGTCGGTAACGGCCAAACGTTCGTAGTCACATCCACGGACACAAATATGGCGGGCAGTTTGGAGTTTGCCACATACGCCAAGATGATCTCTGACAAGCTGGGGCGTAGTGGCTACAGTCCATGCGATTGCGTTGCTTCCAACGCTGACTTGATCGTTTTTGTCTTGTATGGCATCGACAACGGTCGAACCGTGCTTCGATCAGCACCCGTGTATGGCTGGACTGGCGGTGGTCAAACGTACTACTCCGGCGTGGTCGGCGGCTATTCGTATTCAGGGTCTTCATATAGCCAACCACAGTTCGGAGTTGTCGGGTCGCAACAGTATTCCCAAGTCCAATTCACGCGGTTCCTACAAGTGAGTATGGCGGATGGTGCAGACATGCGTACAGGCAAGGTGACGTGGAAGTACGAAGGGAGGGTCACCAGCACCGGGATATCTGGTAACGTGTCGCAAATCGTACCGGTCATGATTGATGCGTTGTTTCAAAACTTTCCGGGCGTTAGCGGCAAGACACGGAGGGTCAGTCTTCCTTTGCCGTAGGCGCCATCGAATTTGTCTGGGCGAGTCACCGACAACGCGACCGGTTTGGATCTCCCCATTCCGTCACTTCAGCGCCTAGTCCCAAGCCATTGCGACACCCTGCTCTTCTCTCCCCTCCAGCGATTTAGTAAGAGGCTTAACTTAGTACCGTCGGCGCTTCATGTGGGAAGTGGTGTCCAGCGGTGCGCCATTTTGGTCAAATAAGGCCTTTTTTGGTCGCGAAGTCCATGCCTGCTCTTGTAAGCTCGTATTGTTGGCCTTTGCCTCGCCTTCCGAGGCCGCTGCGTTTCGCTACTCCACTCTCGCACAATCTATCCAAAACATGCTGCACTCTAAGAGGTACAGTTCTGAGGTTGCTGGCGATGTCGTTCAAGAACGCGGTTCCACCGGCGGCGGCAAGAGATCTAAACACCGCAAATTCATCGTCGCCAAGCTGAGGCTCCGTTGGGGCATTTCTCGCTGTAGGTTCTGGCATCGCGTTGCGATGCATCTGTTCAGGGGCAGACATTTCCTTCGCCGTGACGGTTGACAAGCTCGGCGCAAGTGTCGACGCAACGGCTGGCAAGTTTGACGGCGTCTCACTCTTTGCCGCCGGATGATTCGCCAATCCATCGCCGACTGTAAGATTACCTGTGACGGGAGCGTTTACGTTGACTACATGCCCCGCGCCGGTCGTTCCTTGTTGAACGGCTTTTGGCTCCGACTTTTTGAAGTGGGAATACAGAAACTTGCCGATTGCGCCGATCAGAAGCACGCCGATACCTTCAAAAATCCATTGCCTGTTGTTCTTGAGTAATTCCCAAACGTCCATACTACCGATACTATATGGAACTGCCTCTTTCTTCAACGCTTCGGTTGCCATCGGCAAACCCGTGCAACCAAGGCGGGCGAATCGTATTCTTATAATCCGCCTTCTCCGGCCTACTCAAAGACGCCGTTTCGATAAAGCGTGTGTGGTTGCGCCAAGGGCAGGTAGTCGGCGCAAAGGGAGAACGACAGAGATTCTTCGCTACGCTCAGAATGACAGGGACTGCGAGAGCGGTGTCCGGTAGCAATCTGTCGCGTCGCATCTGAAGCTGCCTTTCGGCGGGCTCCTCCCGACACTTTGCGGCCAAGCGCGGCAACAGTCGTCGGGTAAATCAATTATCGGCACTTGATAATTATGCTGGACTCGGTCGGGCATTCGTGGTAGGGTTGGCGCGCTATGGAAGATGGTCGATGGGGAATGGCTGATGGGAGATGGCCGGAGGGAAACGACAGAGATGCTTCGACAAGCTCAGCATGACAACCGGGGCGAAGGAAAACAGCGGGGTACGCCCGTTGGACGGGCGTCCGCGCTTAGCAAGCGCGGCTACAACAACGGCGATACCGCGCCCACCGTGCGCAACCACAGCCGGATCGGACAGTCAAGGGGCGTGGGCCGCGCAAAAAAGTAAAAATTACAAAACGAACCCAATTTTATCCAAGCCGGCGTGGAAAATTGATGAAAACGAAGCCAAAAACGAACCCATTTTTGAGGTCAAATGAGGCAGGACATAGGCCTGAAATGCATGATCTTGACGGTTTCACGGCGGCGTTTCAGGTGCTGAATGTGGTGAATCGCACGGCTACGTCATTGACCGAAAGGAGCGTTGACAGGGGGAGCGGCTTTGGTAGAGTGCAGGTGGCGTTTTTTCCCCGTTGGTTAACGTAAAGTTGGCTCCTGCCTCTGACCGGGCAGTAAAAACTCACATAAGAGGAAGTTCGAGAACATGGCTACGAAATCGAAAAGTTCGAGTAAGAAGACAGCGAAATACGTTTATTTCTTTGGCGGCGGCAAGGCGGATGGCAATGGTTCGCAGAAACCGCTGCTGGGCGGCAAGGGCGCGAACCTGCATGAGATGACGCGGATCGGGTTGCCGGTGCCGCCGGGATTCACGATCACCACCGAGGTCTGCACCTACTACTACGCGAACAAGAAGACCTACCCGAAGGTGTTGACCGAGCAGGTGAACACGGCGCTGGCGAAGCTCGAGGCGGTGACGGGCAAGAAGTTCGGCGACCGGCAGAACCCGCTGCTGGTGTCGGTGCGCTCTGGCGCGCGGGAGTCGATGCCCGGGATGATGGACACGATTTTGAACCTCGGGTTGAACGACGAGACGGTGGAAGTGCTCGCCAAGAAATCGGGCAACGCGCGCTGGGCATGGGATTGTTATCGCCGGTTCGTGCAGATGTACGGCGACGTGGTCATGGGCGTGCAGAAAGTCGGCAAGGACGACCTCGAGCCGTTCGACGAGGTGATGGACCATCTCAAGGAAGAAGCCCGCGTCAAGGAAGACACCGAACTCAGCGCGAAAGAATTGCGCATACTCGTCGACCGGTTCAAGGACCTGATCCAGAAGCGCACGGGCAAGGAATTCCCACAGGAGCCCGTGAAGCAACTTTGGGGCGCGATTGGGGCGGTGTTCGGTTCGTGGATGAACGACCGGGCGATCGTGTATCGCCGCAAGTACCACATCCCGCACGACTGGGGCACAGCGGTCAGCGTCCAGACGATGGTATTCGGCAATCTCGGCGACACCAGCGCGACGGGCGTAGCGTTCACGCGCGACCCCGCCACGGGCGAGAAGGTGTTCTATGGCGAATACCTGATCAACGCGCAGGGCGAAGACGTCGTCGCCGGCGTGCGGACGCCGCAGCCGATTGCCAAGCTCAAGTTGGAAATGCCCAAGGCGCACGCCGAACTGGTGATCGTCTGCAAGACGCTGGAGAGTCGGTTCAAGGACATGCAGGACTTCGAGTTCACCGTCGAGGACAACAAGCTGTACATGCTCCAGACCCGCAACGGCAAACGCACCGGCCTCGCGGCGGTGCGTATCGCGGTCGAGATGGTCGACGAGAAGTTGATCGATTGGAAAGAAGCGGTACGGCGCGTGCCGGCGGATTCGTTGACGCAGGTGCTGGCACCCATTTTCGATCGCAAAGATCGCGACGCCGCGGTGAAGAGCGGCCGCCTGCTGTGTAAAGGTCTCCCGGCTGGCCCCGGCGCGGCGTCGGGCCGGGTGGTATTCAACGCCGAGGACGCCGTGGCGCGCGCCCACAAGGGCGAACAGGTGTTGCTGTGCCGCACCGAAACCAGCCCCGAAGACCTGCGGGGCATGATTGCTGCCGAAGGCATTCTCACCGCGCGGGGCGGCGTGTCGTCGCATGCGGCGCTGGTGGCGCGTCAAATGGGCAAGATCTGCGTGTGCGGCGCGGCGGACATCGTGATCGACTACGGCACGAGGGTCATGCAGGTCGCCGGTCACACGATCAAGGAAGGCGACTTTATCTCCATTGATGGCACGCTCGGCGAAGTGTACGAGGGCGAACTCAAGACAGCGCCCAGCGAGGTCGTGCAGGTATTGATCGCCAAGACGCTCGATCCGAAGCAGGCCCCGACGTTTCAGCGATTCGAGAAACTGATGAAGTGGGCGGACAAGATTCGCCGGCTCGGCATCCGCACCAACGCCGACCAGCCCGACCAGGCGGCCAACGCGATTGCGTTCGGCGCGACGGGCATCGGGTTGTGCCGCACCGAGCACATGTTCTTCGAAGGCGACCGCATCTACGCGATGCGCGAGATGATTATCGCCGAGACGAAGGAGGCGCGCGAAGCGGCGCTGAAGAAGTTGCTGCCGCTGCAACGCGACGATTTCGCCGGCATCTTCCGCGCGATGAAGGGCCATCCGGTGACCATCCGCACGCTCGATCCGCCGTTGCACGAGTTCCTGCCGCACGACGAAGAGACGCAACGCGAAACGGCAAACAAGCTGGGGATCAGCCCGGAGAAAGTTGCCGCGCGCGTGGAGGCCTTGCACGAGGCCAACCCGATGCTCGGCCATCGCGGTTGCCGGCTGGGCATCACCTATCCCGAAATCACCGAGATGCAGACGCGGGCGATTATCGAGGCGGCGATCCAGGTGCGCCGGGAAGGCATTCCCGTGAAACCCGAAATCATGATTGTGCTGGTCGGGTTCCGAGGGGAATTGCAGAACCAGTTGGAGATCGTCCACGCCACGGCCAAGAAGGTCATGGAAGAGAACAAGACGAGGATCGATTACCTGGTCGGCACGATGATCGAGATCCCGCGCGGGGCGTTGTGTGCCGATGAGATCGCGAAGGACGCCCAGTTCTTCAGCTTCGGCACCAACGATCTGACGCAGACCACGCTCGGCATGAGCCGCGACGACAGCGGTTCGTTCCTGCCGCAGTATCAGGAGTTGGAGATCGTCAAGCGCAACCCGTTTGAGGCGATCGACCAGGCCGGGGTCGGGCAGCTCATGCAGATTGCCATCGAGAAGGGGCGCAAGACGCGCCCCGATATCAAGCTTGGCATCTGCGGCGAACATGGCGGCGAGCCGTCGTCGGTGGAGTTCTGCCATCGGATCGGGCTGACGTACGTAAGCTGCAGTCCGTTCCGCGTGCCCGTAGCACGATTGGCTGCGGCCCAGGCTGCGCTGAAGGAAGAACAGGCCGGCAAAGGCCGTGAGATCAGCTAAACCGCTCGAAAAACACGAAATAGCGCAGGGCCGGGGCCATCCTCGGCCCTGCTGTTTTTGGCGCAGGTGTTGCTTTGAACCAATTGTTGCCCTCGCGCATCTAAAGCAACGATGGGTGACACGGTGGCAATCCGGCTTGAAAGTGCTTGCGTAACGCGGAGCGGCGGCATAGCCTGACCGGAAGGTTGGCGAGGGTCGTTGGCAGGCATAACCCGAGACGAACATGGTCATTGATCACAACCGAGAAAGCGAGAATGGGATCAAGATCTATCTGCGCGAGATCGGGCAGATACCTCTGTTGACCCCCAAGGACGAGATCCGTCTCGCGGCGCGGATCAAGAAGGGCGACCGGGCGGCGCGCACTCAGATGATCAAGGCCAACCTGCGGCTCGTGGTCAAGATCGCCCACGATTACTCGAATTTCGGTTTGCCGCTGCTGGACCTCATCAGCGAGGGCAATATCGGCTTGATGAAAGCCGTCGAGCGGTTCGATCCGAAGAAGGGCGGCAAATTGTCGACGTACGCCGCGTGGTGGATCAAACAATCCATCAAACGCGCTCTGGCAAACCAGGCCAAAACGATCCGTCTGCCCGTGCATCTCGTGGACAAAATCAGCAAGATGAAGCGGGCCGGCCACAAACTGAGCGAAAGACTGGGGCGCGAAGCGACCGACCAGGAGTTGGCCGATTACCTCGGTATGACCCGGTCCAAGGTCGCGCAGTTGCGCAACATCAGCGTGCGCCCGGCCAGTCTCGACGCGCCCATTGGCGAAGACGACGGTGCGACCGAGTTCAGTGAAATTGTCGGCGATGAAGCCGCGTTGACGCCGTTTGAACTGTTGCGTGACAAGACACTGCGGCAGGAAGTCCGCGATATTTTGGAAGAACTCGACTCCCGTGAGGCCGAGATTCTGACAATGCGCTTTGGACTCGACGGTACCAAGCCGAGGACGCTGGAGGAAGTCGGGCGAAAGTTTAGGGTGACGCGGGAACGCGTTCGCCAGATCCAGAACATTGCGCTGACCAAGCTGCGTCGCATCATGGAAAAGCAGGACCGTCCACAGGCGGTTTCACGGAACTAGTCCGCGCGCCATCTTCGGACTTTCTTTTTGCGAGTGAATTCGCTACAAACGCCTGTGCAGTCCATTGGGACCATTCACCATGTATGACGAACTGAAAGCCGCGGTACGCGACGTGCCGGATTTTCCGATCAAGGGAATTCTGTTCAAGGACATCACGCCGATTCTGCAGGACGCCCGGCTGTTTCGCATCGCGGTGGATGCTCTTGCGGATCGGCACAAGGGCAAAAAGATCGACGCGGTGGTGGGGATCGATGCACGCGGGTTCATTTTTGCGGGAGCCGTGGCCTACAAGCTCGGCGCCGGGCTCGTTCCGGTGCGCAAGAAGGGCAAACTCCCCTACAAGACGGTTGTCACCAGCTACACGCTCGAGTACGGCAGCGAAACCAGCGAGATGCATGTGGATGCCATCAAGAAGGGCGGCAACGTCGTCATCGTGGACGACCTGCTGGCCACCGGGGGCACGGCGATGGCGGCGGCAACATTGGTCAAGCAGTTGGGGGGCAAGATCGCGGAGATCGATTTCCTGATCGAGTTGAGCTTCCTCAAAGGCCGCGAGCGGCTCAAAGATTTTCCCGTCTTCGCCGCGATTGCGTATTGACGCCTTCTCGTTGGAAAAGAAGCTGCCTACAGAGACGTTGCCGACTTCAGCCAGCGGATGTTTTCGGTGTGCAGTTTGTGCACCACCAGCAACGCTTCCCGGCAGGATTTCAACTCCACGCCGTCAATCAGGGCGTCCACGGCAGCCACAATATGCACCTGGGCTGACTGAATAAGATCGAGGCAGTCCGCCAGCGATTCGTCGGTTAGTTTCAATGAAAAACGCGCGCTCGGAGTGTCTGTCGGCCTGCCGCCCAGCCCGCGCACAATGTTGGCCAGACTGACGCAGTTGACGCTGCAATCCTTGCGCACGCGCTTGATGACTTCGAGCCTGCCGGGGTCGTCGCACAGCGACTCGGCGCGACGAAGAGCGCGAACACAGGCCCATTCGTCAGCCAGGATCTCGTTCAATTTGGTGACGATCTCAGCCATGCTTCTGGCGATACAGATTCAACCAGTAAAAGCCGCCGATCACAATTCCGTGCGTGATTTCCCCCTTCTCAATCATCGCCGGCACGTCCGCGAGCGGCACCAGCCTCACCTGAATGTCTTCGGCATGGTCAAGGCTTGGCTCGACGGTTTTGCGGCAGTTCTTCGCGAGGACATAGTGCTGCTGATTGGTTTGAATCGCTGGATTCGGATGCACGGTTCCCAAGCGGACAACCTCGCCCGCCTCATAGCCGGTTTCTTCCCGTAACTCACGGCGGGCGCTCTGTTCCGGGGTCTCACCGATTTCCATCAAACCGCCGGGCGTCTCCAGGTGCACCGAGCGCGTGCCATGACGCCACTGCTCGACCATGACAACCTGCTCATCAGCCGTCAGCGGGATGATGTTGACCCAGTTGGGCTGTTCGAGAATGAACATCTCATGAGGCTGGCCCGTGCGTGGATTCACACTCACGTCCTTGCGCACCTTGAAAATGCGGCAGTCTGCCAGTCTCTCGGAGGATTGAACGCGCCAGGGCTGTGGACGGCCGCAGGTCACTTCTTTGCCGCTTGTTTGGTGACCTTCTGCAATTCGTCCAGAAACTGGTCCGGAGGGTAATAGCCATGGAGATCCGACAGTTTCTTCCCGTCGGAGTCGAAGAACACAATGTACGGGATCACTCGCGTACCAAGCTTGGCCGCCAGGTCCCGATTCTCCCTGCTCGATTCGATGTTGACCTTGACCGCGATGAAGTCCCTCGACAGCGCCGCTTGGACATCGGCATTGCTGAAGGTGGTCTTGTCCAGCATCCGGCAGGGACCACACCAGTCCGCGTACAAATCCACCATCAACAGCTTCTTCTCTTTTGCTGCGCGTGCCGTTGCGGACTTGTAATCCTGTGCCCAATCGACCGCCGCATACGCGCCAACTCCCAGCGCCAGGAGCCCGACGGATATGGTGGTCACGACTCGTCTCATGCGCTCGCCACTCCCTCAACTCCCGCTCAACGCCACTTCCCGGACCTTGGTCTCGGCCGGCGGATCAATCCATTTCCCGTGATCCTTGATCAATGCCACCAATTCGTCCACGGCCTGATCCTCCGGGATGTGCTGTTTCACCTGGGTCTTGCCCACCCAGAGCGAAATCTTGCCCGGCGCCGTGCCGACGTAACCGAAGTCCGCGTCGGCCATTTCGCCAGGGCCGTTGACGATGCAGCCCATGACGGCAATCTTCACTCCCTTCAGATGCGACGTGCGCGACTTGATGCGCGCCGTCACCGTCTGCAAATCGAACAGCGTCCGCCCACAACTCGGGCAGGCCACGTAATCGGTCTTGAACGTTCGGGCACCGGCTGCCTGTAAAATGTTGTAGGCCAACTTGACCGACTTGAGCAAGGTGTCCTCGCCCGTGACTTCCACAGCGTCCCCGATCCCGTCGCAAATCAACGCGCCGATATGAGTGCTGGCGGCGATCAACGCGGTCTGTCGTACGAGTTGACCACGCTGCGAACCGACCCGGTCACGAATCAAGATCGGCAGCTTCAACCCGCGCTGATCGAGGGTCGCGGCCAGAATGCGATACGCCGCCACCACGTCGAGGCCCTCCGCCCGGCCAACGGCCAGGACGACCTGATTTTTCGGGAACAGATTCAACACGCCGGCCAACGTGGCGCAATGGTTGACGAATTGTTCCGGCGACTCACCAGCCACATCGAATTGTACCGTCAGGCCCGCGGCGTCCGTCAGCAGCGCCGTGACATCTTCCTTGCCGTTGTACGGAACGTTGATCTTCTCCGCTACATCCGTTACCGGCAGCGTGACCTCCGCGCTATCGAGTCTCACCGCAACCGGTGTGTGGATATGCCGCTTGCGGAGTTCCGGTCTCAGCGCGGCGATCCTGCCAACGTCGGCCATTGTCTTGACGTCAAACTGCAGAATCTCGGCAAACGTGTCCGGTTCGGCGGTAGTGATCCGTTGAATGTCGCCGATACGCGCCGTCAACGGCACAGGCAACTCGACGCGTTGCGGATGGTCCTTGCCCAACCGCAACCGCAGCTCGCCGATGAAATACTCGGGCGTGGGACGCCGCGTGTAAGTGAACGGATCGCGCTTCTCAACAACATTGAGCACAGGGCGCGGCGGCAGTTCCCCCTCTCGTTGCTGTTCCCAAAGCGCGTTGTACTTCCTGACGAGTTCCTGACAAACAGGAATTTCGTGGACGCTGTCTTCCGTGAGGGATACGCGAACAGTGTCGCCGATGCCATCTTCCAAGAGCGCCCCAATGCCGATAGCGGACTTGATGCGACCGTCCTCCCCTTCCCCCGCTTCAGTGACGCCCAGATGCAGCGGGTAATTCCAATCCGCGCCTTGTTTGTCCATGCGCGCCACCAACAACCGATATGCCTCGATCATGACCTTGGGGTTGCTGGCCTTCATCGACAGGATGATGTCGTGGTAATTGTTCGTGCGGCAAATGCGGACAAATTCCAGCGCGCTCTCCACCATGCCGAGCGGCGTATCGCCGTAGCGATTCATGATGCGGTCCGACAGTGAACCATGGTTGGTTCCGATACGCATGGCCCGGCCCAATTCTTTGCACTTGAGCACCAGCGGCGTGAACGCCTTTTCCAGCCGCTCCAATTCTTCGGCATACTGGTCGTCCGAGTACTCACGCGTGGCAAATTTCTTCCGGTCCGCGTAATTGCCAGGATTCACGCGGACTTTTTCGCACCATAGCGCGGCTTCCATCGCTGCCGCAGGAACAAAATGAATGTCCGCGACAATGGGGGTCTGATAGCCACGTTTGCGCAACTCCGCGACGATGTTCTTGAGGTTCTTCGCGTCGTTGATGCTCGGCGCGGTGATGCGCAGAATTTCGCAACCGGCCTCGATGATCGGGATCGATTCGCGAACGCAGGCCTCCGTGTTCATCGTGTCGGAGATCAACATCGTCTGGACCCGAACGGGGTTGTTGCCACCGACTCCGATGTCGCCAACTTTCACTTCGCGCGTGACACGTCGTTGCCAGAAGAACGGGTCGGCACAGTAGTTCATGGGCGCGAGGCTGGTTCGGCAGCCGGTGCCGGCTCCTCGGTGTGTGATTTCAGCGGCGTCTTCGATCGGCTGAGTGCCAACTTCTCGATGTCGAAGTAGGTAACGCACAGCATAAAGAAGATCAACAGAACGGCAAACGTCATGGATGCCGCGTGGACCAATCGCGCGTTCAGCGGCTTGCGGCGCACGGCCTCAATCGCTGCGAAGAGGATGTGTCCCCCGTCCAGCACGGGCAGGGGAAGCAAGTTGATGACGGCAAGGTTGATGTTGAGCAACACCGCGACGCGCAGCCCCATGCGCACGCCGCCGTTGACAATGGCATACCACCACCATGCGAGGATCCCCACCGGCCCGCTCATGCTGCGGGCGGTCACTCCGGTTTCCTTGGAATGGGCCAGCCCCTTGATCATGCGCCCCATCGACACCAGAACCTCCGTGAACTGATCAACGGGCGATGGACCCGGCCGGGCAATCTCCATGTGATCGCCCAATTGGACCCCGATGCGCCCGACCTTCTCTTCCGCGCTCAGTTCGGGAACCACTGTCAGCGTCAGCGTCTCACTGCCGCGGCGCACTTTGATCTCCGTGGATTGCTCGACCCGTTTGCCAATCAGCTCCCGTAATTGGTCGGAACTGTAAATGGGAATTCCTTCGATCGACAGGAACTGGTCCCCCATTTGCAATCCGGCGCGCTCGGCGGGTGTCCCCGCGAACACTCGCTGGGCAAACGGATGTCCGCGCGGCCAGAGGTGCTCCAGCATTTTGACGCCAAACTGCTCGTTCAATTTCGTTTCCAACAGAAACTCCTTCTGTTGGCCGTCGCGCTCGACCACCACACGCACAGCAGGCTCGCGGCTGAAGGCCACCACCTCCATGAAATCACTCCACGTCTTCACCTTTTGGTCGTTCACCTGCACGATGCGGTCGCCAGGCCGCACTCCCGCCAGCTCCTCCGGGCTGCCGGAATCCACCCAGCCGACAACGGCCAGATTGGTCGGCATACCCACGTACCACAAAATTGCGGCCAATATCACAGCCAGGCCGATGTTCATGAGCGGGCCGGCGACTGCGACCTCGAACTTGGAGCGAGGTGGAGCATGAGGCAGTTCTTCCGCTTTCGACTCGGTTTCTCCCTCGAGGGTTTCCATCGGCGACATCTGCGGCAGCGCGACGTAACCACCGAACGGAAACCAAGAAACACGGTAATCAACTCCGTCCTTCGTATAGCCCCAAATCTTTGGGCCGAATCCCACGGAGAACCGTTCGATCTTCATTCCCCGTCGTTTCGCAACCAGAAAATGACCCAATTCGTGAATAAAAATTGTCAGCCCAAAAAAGAAAAGCACAAGAAGCGCGGGATAGACCACGTTCGTAATAAACACCATTGCTGTGTCAGGAGACATTGTCTGCTTCCTTCCTGGCCCAAAGGTCCGCTTTCAATATAACATCCAGCGTCGGTGATGCAACCCAGGAAGCCCCCGCCGCCCCACCCTTGTGGTGTGCCCGCATGACCTTTTCCACCGTCTCGAAGATTTGCGGAAAGCCGATTTTCCCGTCCACAAACCGTGCCACTGCGACCTCGTTCGCCGCGTTGAATACCGCCGGCATCGTCCCGCCCGCGCGCCCCGCCTCTTGTGCCAGACGCAGAGAGGGGAATTTCTCGCGGTCAGGATTCTCGAAGGTCAGCGACCCGATCTTCGCCAGATCGGTCGGCGGCAAGGAGTTCGGCGATCGACGTGGCCAGGTTAGCGCGTACTGAATCGGGTAACGCATGTCCGGCACGCTCAACTGCGCCAGAATTGATCCGTCGCGAAATTCCACCATCGAATGCACGACACTCTGGGGATGAATCACCACATCCACGCGGTCCACTTCGATGTCAAAGAGCCAGCGGGCCTCGATCATCTCCAGTCCCTTATTGAACAATGTGGCCGAATCGATGGTGATCTTCTGGCCCATATTCCAACTCGGATGCTTCAAGGCCTGAGCGACGGTGATTTTGGCGAAGCGCTCGCGAGGGGTCTGTCGAAACGGCCCGCCCGATGCCGTCAGGATCAGCCGTTTCACATCGTGGCGATTGCGGCCTTCGAGGCACTGAAAAATGGCGCTGTGCTCGCTATCCACGGGCAACACCTTGACACCGTGCTTGCGGGCCTCGCTCATCACCAGTTCGCCGGCCATCACTAGAATTTCCTTCGACGCCACCGCCAGGTCCTTCCCCGCGCGAATTGCCGCCAGCGCTGGCTCCAACCCCGCCGTGCCAACAATTGCCACCAGTACGATGTCGGCTTCCGGCATCGTCGCCAATTCGACCAGACCTCGCTCCCCGGCGAGGACGGGAATCTTACCGGCGACACGCTGCTTCAATTCCTCCGCCTTGTCACAGTTCGTCATCCCGACCGCCAGTGGTTTGAACTGGCGGATAGCTTGCTCCATCCCGTCGACGTTCTCACGCGACGCCATGCCGACGATGCGAACCTGGTCAGGCAAATCTGCCGCCACCTTTTGTGTGCTCACCCCGATGGATCCGGTGCACCCGAGCAGGACAATGTTCTTGGGTTTCACTACCGTAACACCAATCTCATATACACGTACAACAGCGGCGCGGTAAAGAGAAGGCTGTCGATCATGTCGAGGCAACCACCGTGACCGGGAAGGATCGTGCTGGAATCCTTGACGCCCGCCTCGCGCTTGACCAGTGATTCCGCCAGATCACCGATCACGGCTGCGCAACCGAGCAACAGACCGAGCACAATCGTGTGCGACATCCTCATTCCGTCAGCGCTCAATTGATCCCGCAACACGTGCAAACACAGCAGGCTGCCGCCCACCGCAAACACCAGCCCCCCGATGGTCCCTTCCCACGTCTTCTTCGGGCTGATGCGCGGGATCATCTTGTGGCGACCAATCGATGACCCGGTCAGGTACGCGCCGATGTCCGTGAACTTCGTCACCACGACGAGGTACATCACCCAGAAACGACCATTGGCCGTGGCGAAATTGATGCGCGTAATGAAGTTTCCCAACCACGCCACGTACATGAGTCCAAACAACGTCACGGCCATGGTCTCGATGCCGTGGGCATTGAGTCTCTGGGGAAACTGCCGGATAAAAACTCCCAGCGCAAATACCAGCAGGATGAGCACGTCGAAATCCGAGGAAAGTTGCAGCCGCTCCGGCTGTCGATAGAAGAACCAGCTCCCCGAAATCAACGCCACCGTGCCGATCACGCCCCAGACCTTGTACGAACTCAACCCTTTGGCTTCGCAAATCTTGTAGAACTCCCATACCGCGCGGGCGATGACCACGTTCATGAAAATGTACATCGCGGTCGGTGGCAACCAGAAGACCACCGCCAGCATGACCGCCCAAAGCACCAGGGAACTCATCAGCCGCCAGCGGAAACCACTGCGTGAGGGTGGCAGTGTCGTTGCTGCAACATCGCGCGCCACGTCAGGACTGGACGCATCCGTAACGGGCGCCACAGCACCAGAATTGCCGGGGGTGGCGCTCAAGCAACCTCGCTCGGGCTGATCCTGCCAAAACGGCGGTTCCGGCCCCCGTAATCAGCCAACGCTTTGAGGTACTCGGCCCGGCGGAAGTCGGGCCAGAGCGTTTCCGTGACGTAAATCTCCGCGTACGAAATCTGCCACAGCAGAAAATTGCTCACCCGCATCTCGCCGCTGGTTCGAATCAGCAGGTCCGGATCGGGGATCGACCGGGTGTACAGGTGCTGCGAGATGACCTTCTCATCAACATGCGATCCATCGAGCCTCCCACTTTTCACTTCCCGGCAGATCGACCGCACCGCATCGACGACCTCCGCCCGCGCGCCGTAGCTCAAGGCAAGCACCAGCGTCAGGCCGGTGTTTTTCTTCAACGCGTCGATGGATTTCTCCAATTGGCGTTGCGCGCGTAGCGGCAGTTCGTGCAGGCGGCCGATGGCGGTGAGCCGCACGTTGTTCTTGTTCAGCTCGGCGACCTCTTGCTTCAGGAAGAAATCCAACAACCGCATCAAACCAGAAACCTCGGCCCTGGGACGATTCCAGTTCTCGGTCGAAAACGCATACAATGTCAGGTAATCAATACCCAATTCGCCCGACACGCGGACGATCTCGCGCACGCTCTCCGCGCCCCGACGATGTCCCTCGATATGAGGCATCCCGCGCGCGCGCGCCCACCGCCCGTTGCCGTCCATGATGATGGCGACGTGGCGGGGAAGGTTCTTGAGGTGCGGGGACATACTTTAGAGAAAGATCGTCTCCTCCCGTCGTGCGCCGACGGACACGATCCCGAGTCTTGCACCGCTGAGTTGTGCGAGCTTCTGGAGGTAAACACGCGCGCGTTTCGGCAATTGGTCGAAATCCTGGGCGGGTTTCGTGGATGTTTGCCAACCTTCAAATTCCTGGTACACAGGCGTGCATCGCTCCAACACGTCGATGTCGTTCGGGACGGTCTCGCATATTCGGCTGCCCACCTTGTAGGCCACACACACTTTGATCCGCGGCAAGTTGTCGAGCACGTCGAGCTTCGTGACCGCCAGTTCATCGATGCCGTTGACCATGACGGAATGACGCGTCGCCACAGCGTCGAACCATCCGCACCGCCGCGGGCGACCCGTGGTCGCCCCGAATTCGCGTCCCGTGTCGCGCAGGAGCGATCCCTGATCGTCCAAGAGTTCCGTCGGAAACGGCCCTTCCCCTACGCGTGTCGTGTAGGCCTTCATGACGCCGACCACGCGGTCAACCTTATGCGGCGGGACGCCCGTACCGATGCAGGCTCCGCCGGCCGTGGCGCTGGAACTGGTCACAAACGGATACGTCCCAAAATCAATGTCCAGCAATGTGCCCTGCGCTCCTTCGAACAGGATGTTTCGTCCGTCGCGCACGGCGCGATTCAGCAGCGCCACCGTATCCGTAATCAGCGGCCGCAACTGTCGTCCGCATTCCAAATACTCCCGGTTGATCTTCGCGAAGCTCAGCGGCTTCGCCCCAAACGCCTTGAAGATCCCGTTGTTTTCTCGAATCTTTCGACGCAGTTTTTCGGAGAAACGTTCCGGCGAAAGCAAATCGACCAGACGCAATCCCGTGCGCGCGACCTTGTCGGCATACGCGGGCCCGATGCCGCGCTTGGTGGTGCCGATCCTGCGTTTGCCCTTCTGCTCCTCGCGAATCTCGTCCAGCAGCTTGTGGTACGGGAACACAAGGTGCGCGGTCTCGCTGAGGTACAGATTCCCGTCGATGGTCACGCTGCGGCCGCGCAGGTGCTTGATCTCGGCCAGCAACGCCGCGGGATCGACCACGACGCCGTTGCCGATCACGCTGATCTTGCCCGGATGCAGGATCCCCGACGGGATCAGGTGCAACACGTATTTCTGGTCGCCGACCTCGACCGTGTGCCCCGCGTTGTTGCCACCCTGATAACGAACCACCACGTCCGCCTGCTCGGTGAGCACGTCGATAACCTTGCCCTTGCCCTCATCACCCCATTGGGCGCCGACCAAAACCGTCGTTGCCATAACCGACTCACCATAGCCAACCCCCAACCCGCTGGCAAGAGGCAAGCGCGGGTCTTGGCCGCCGAGTGGTGGTCGATTGCGTTCCTATCTCGATTTCGCCGGAGCCGCCAGCTCTCAGCAGCACACGCGAGAACACCAAGCCGTTACTGCAGTGTCAAATTCACCCGACTCGCCCCTTGCAATGATGCATCGACGGTCTTGGGGGCGGCGATCGCAAGCCGTGCGGGTTCGACCTTTCCGGTCTGTAACAAATAGCCCTGCACGGCGGCCGCGCGGTCGTCCATGAGCTTCTTGAAATCGTCGGGCGTGACCTCAGTGACCTCGATCAACTTCGTTTCCATGTCCGCCAGACTCACCACGCTGCCAGCCGCCCCGCCTTTCGCCTGTTCTGCGCTCTTGGTCGGATGCAACGGCTCGAAATTCGTTTTCGTTTGAAGATGGGCCAGCACTGTCTCCTCGCGTGTCGCCGAAGCTTTGCTGGAAACCAATCCTATCGCTTCCGCATACGCCAGCTTGATCAGCCGCTGCCGATCCTCCGGAGTCAACCGCACGGAATCCACCGATGTCACCTTCTGGCCCGCCGCCTGCAATTCCTTCACGCGCATTTCGCCCAGCTTGTGCTCCAGCTTGAGCTTCGCCAATGCCTCGCGGTCTTTGACGGGATCAACCGAGCCCGCGATACCGAGCTTCAGCGCCGGCCGTTCGTAGAGCGCCGTCGCCAACGTGTCGAGCTTGCTCAACTCGCCTTCCGCAAAATCCACCCGGCCGACCTCAAAATTAATGTGGTCAAGGTCTTCGCCCCCGCCGAACATCGATCCGAGCATGGCAAATGGTTTCGTGATTGCCTTGGTGATGATGTTCATGAACACCTGCATGATCACCGGGCCCAGCTTGAACTTCGGGTCGTCCAGCCGGCCGTTCACGGGCACGTTGAGCGCAATCACGCCGTGACGGTCCTGCAACAGCGCAATGCCGAGTTTCACCGGCAGCTTGATCGCCTCAGGGCTGTTGCTGGCCTCGCCCAGACGCAACTGGTCCACCCGCAACTTGTTCTCGGCCTTCAACTCGCGCTGGGTCACGTAGTAGCGCAGATCAAGCGACAGCGCGCCGCTCTCGAGCGGAAACCCGACGTACTTCGAGGCGTACGGCGAAACCGGCGTCAGCGCGTCGTTTTGCAGGAGAATGGCGACGTCGACAAACAAGTCCGACGCCAGCGGGTTGATCTTGCCTTTGATCGAGAACGGCGCGTACTTGTTCACCTTCCCGGCAAAATCCACCACGGCGACCGTGTTCATGTCCGAAGTCAGGCCCTTCACGCTGCCGGTGAATTGCTCGACCGCCGATTCGACGTGCGGGTCCACCGATTCATCCGTGAAATGGAACGACGCGTTATCCAACGCGACCTCGTCAATCTTTACCTGAAACGCGTTGTTGGTCTGGGTTCCTGCCGGTTTCGGTTCCGTGGTCCCAACCGCTGCCAGTCGCGCCACGGTCTGAGTCGCCGGTGCCCCCGGCAACAGCGTCACCCCTGTCGTCAGGTCCGTCAGCCGAATCTCCGCGACGTCCAGCCGTTTGGCCGCGGTGTCCAGCGCCACGCCACTGACCGAAAGATGAAGTTTGTCCAAACGGGCCTGGGCCGGTCTCGGCTGCGCCGTCGTCACCAGCACCCCCGCCACATCCACTGTTAGATTGGACACGGCGGCGGTGGCTTCTTCGCCGGTCACGTCCACCCGGTAGTCCGTCTGCATATCCACGCGGCCCCCGACAATCTGGATTGGCAGAACGTCCTCCGCATACGCGGCGTACTTGTTCACGTGCAGCCCCACCAGCCTGAACTTGCCCGCCGAATACGGCGGCGCGATCGACACGTCTCCCGACCAGGCAAACGTCTCGCCGTCGTCCGTGCTGACCGTGATCGAGTACGGGCTGCCGGCCTTCGGGCGCGTGGTAAAACCGGTGAAAACAACGTTGATCGGCCCAAAGCGTCGTTGGAACGGTTTCTTGCGGTCCAAATCGGTGAACGAGAATTGGCCGTCGTCTACTTCCAGCTTGTCGATCATCACCAGCGGCAACGCTTGTTTGCCCGTCGACGCGGTGGCCGGTTTGGCTGCAGTTGGCGGCTGGTTGGTCGGCGGGAGCAGGTTCGAAAAATTGAAGGTCCCGTCGGCCAGCCGAATGATGTTGGCGGAAGGTTTCTTTACATGAATCTCACTGAAGACGAACCCGCGCTTGAGCAGTGAGATGGACTCAAAATTGATGTACAGCTCTCCCAGCGAGACAAATTCGTCGCCGTTGGATTCCATCAATGAAAATCCGCGAAGGGTGAACGATAACGCATACGGATTCAGCTTCACCTCTTGCACCGCAACACGGCGATGCGTCAATGCCGGCAACCGCTTCAGCATTTGGGATTTGATGATCGCGGGCAGGATGAAAAAGCACAGAATATTGAACAACACGAAGGCAATGCCGACGCCGATTGCCCATTTCCTCAGCCTGTGATGTCGGCGCTCCGTCATAAACCGCATCGATTATAGCAAATCCACACGCGCATCGCAGTGTGAATCCTATTCCCGCCAAATCACGCGGGTTTGTTTCGTTTCTCGATCGGCACGTAATGGTGCTCCCGCGGGCCGGTATAGATCTGCCGCGGACGATAGATCCGGCTGCTGGCCTGGTCCATGATTTCCTTGTAGTTGGCGATCCAACCCGGCATGCGTCCGATGGCGAAAATCACCGTGAACATCTCGAGGGGGATGCCAATGGCCCGCATGATGATGCCGCTGTAAAAGTCCACGTTCGGATACAGCTTGCGCTCCACGAAATATTCGTCGTGCAGAGCGGTTTCCTCCAGTTTCTTGGCGATCGCCAGCAACGGATCGTCAATGTGCAGCAGGTGAAGAATCTTGTCGCACTGCGCCTTGATGATCTTGGCGCGCGGGTCGTAATTCTTGTACACCCGATGGCCGAATCCCATCAGCCGTTTGCCGCTGTTCTTGTCCTTGGCGGCGGCAATGAACTTCGAGCCGTCATCGCCATCGCGGTGGATCTGTTGGAGCATCTCGATCACCGCTTGGTTGGCGCCGCCATGGAGCGGTCCCCACAACGCGCACACACCGCCGGCCGCGCAGGCGAACAAATTGGCGCGGCTCGACGCGATCATGCGAACGGTCGAGGTCGAGCAATTCTGTTCGTGATCGGCGTGCAGCAGAAAGATGAGATCGAGCGCCCGCACCACGTCGGGTTTAAGGTCGTAGTCCTGGTAGGGCTCGGAGAATAGCATGTGCAGGAAATTGGCCGTGTATTTATAGACCGGCTTTGGATAAATGATCGGCAGGCCCCGTGATTTCCGGTACGCAAACGCCGCGATCGTGCGCACCTTCGAAATCAGCCGCGCCGATTGCCGGTCGAAGTGCTCGGGGCGGTATCCTTCCATGAGGCGCGGATGGAAACAACTCGCCGCGTTGATCATCGACGACAGGATGGCCATCGGATGCGCGTTAGCAGGAAATCCTTCGAAATGAAATTTCATGTCCTCGTGCAACATCTCATTTTGCGTGAGCAACTCCGAGAACCGGCGCAATTCCTGGCTGGTCGGCAAATGGCCGTAGATCAAGAGATACGCCGTCTCGACGAACGTGGATTTTTCGGCGAGTTCTTCAATTGGAATGCCACGGTACCGCAGGATGCCCTTTTCGCCATCGATGAAGGTGATCGCGCTGGTGCACGAGCCGGTGTTGGAATACCCGTCGTCGAGCGTGATGTAGCCGGACTCATCTCGCAACTTCGAGATGTCAACGGCCCGCTCACCCTCCGCGCCGATGACTATGGGCAGTTGATATACCTTGCCGTCGACTTCCAATTTCGCCTGCTCGCTCATAATGCCTCCTACCTGAACCGTTGTGGCCTTTGCCTCTACCTTTACCGTGATTCGGCTCGCGCTGCCACTGTTTTTGTTGGAGACCATGCGACCGAGACAACGCGGGCGTCGCGTCGATCTTCGATGGCAATGGGCCGGAAGAATTGGGCTGCCCGCGAGCCCGGCCCGCTGCTACAAGGGGGGCATCCCGTTCTTCTGGAATACATCCAGTCGCGCGGGGGGTACGTTGGCCCAGACAACGGTGGTACGAATCCGTTTGAAACCGGACAGGCTGGCATGCGGAGCCTTGCCCAGACTGTACGTGTACTGCACCAGCTTGCCTTCCTTCGGCAGAATGGCGTAGACCTCGCGCATGATGTTCCTCACCACCGTCTCGGGCAACGAACGCAATGGCAGGCTGGACACGACGTGGCTGACCTCGACGTCTTCCCTGGCCAAGCAGGTCCGGAGCAGGACGCGCAGACCGCTGGCGTCCCCAAGCGCAATGTTCACGAACGGAAACCGTCGTTTCAGCAACCGCACCATCGTTTCCGAGCGTTCGACGCAAACAATCTGCTCGGGTGGAATTCCGCGCTTGAGCAGGGCCGCGGTAATGGCTCCCGTCCCGGCGCCCAACTCGATCACGTATCCCCGTGGCGCCCGCGGCAGGTAGCTGGCCATGCGTCGGGCCAGAAACGGAGAACTCGGCAGGGCCGACCCGATCGGCCGCGGGTTGTTTAGCAACTCAGTCCCGAACGTCACGAACGATGTAACAGCTTCCAAAGGCATGATTAATCAGCCATCCTGTTCAAGATCCCGAGGCAACCTGCGACCTCCCAAGAAACGGCGTAATCCGAGCCGATAGGGTCTCGCGTCGCATTCGGTCAGCACCTTGCCTCCTCGTCATCAAGTAGCATCTACTATCCCTCATCCCGGCAAGAAAAGCGACAATCTTTTTTTCGCCGCGCCGCACAGGTTGCAAACCACGGCGAAATGCCCTATCCATTGGGCCATGCCGTTCACGCTCGGGCAACTAACGCTGGATTCGAATCTGTTTCTGTCTCCGCTCGCCGGGTACACCAACCTGCCGTTCCGTCTCATCATTCGCGAAATTGGCGGAGTCGGCTTGTGCACCACCGATCTCGTCAACGCGCGCTCGCTGCTCGAGAAGAATCGCAAGGCGCTCGAGCTGATCCGCTCCTGCCCGGAGGATCGACCGTTGGCGGTCCAGCTTTATGGCCGCGTGCCGGAGGAGATGCGCGATGCCGCCGCCTTGCTCGAATCGCTCGGCGTGAGTTCCGTGGACATCAACATGGGTTGCCCGGTCCGCAAGATTTGCCGCAGCGGCAGCGGCTCAAAGTTGATGGGCGATCACGAAAAGGCCGCGCGCCTCGTCAGCACGATGGTTGACGCCGTGAAGATTCCCGTCACGGCCAAGATGCGGCTGGGTTGGGACGACGAGAATCTTACCGCACCCGATCTCGCCCGCGCACTCGAAGACGCCGGCATTGCCGCCATCGCCGTGCACGGTCGCACTCGGCAACAGGGATTTAGCGGTTCTGTGAATCTCGCCGGCATACGCGCCGTGGTGCAGGCCGTGCGCCGTGTGCCGGTCGTCGGCAACGGCGACGTCACCGCGCCGCAGGCCGCGAAGAGGATGTTCGATCAAACCGGCTGCGCCGCCATCAGCATCGGGCGCGGCGCGTTCTATAATCCGTGGATTTTCCGTCACACCGCGCAGTACCTCGCCACAGGCGAACTGCCGCCCGAACCGACCTTCGAAGAACGCGTCGCGGTGATGAAACGGCACCTCGATTTGATGGTCGAAGTTTTCGGCGAAGCCCAGGGCTGCCGCATGTTCCGAAAAATCGCCCTGCAATACGCCCGACCATTCGGTCCAACCAAGGAATTTCACAAGCGCGTCGTCCGCCTTGCCACCCGCCCCGAGTTCGACGCCATCCTCGCCGCCTACCGCATCTGGCGCGCCCAATTCCTCGACCAGAACCAGAATCTCTTGCCGCATTACCAGCCGAAGCCGTTGGGCATGGCCGTCGAACCCGCCGCCACCGTCAAAGTCCCCTCCGGCCCGAATGAGTTGTGGTGAGCCGCGCGCGCAGCTCGCCGTTGTAGGCCGCGTGCCCTCACGCGGCGAGCCCGCGACAATGGTGGCGCAAGCCGAGTCGGACGGAGCCGAAAGCGGCACCAGCCGCTGAGACGCGCCACAGACTTGCCGGCGGCGCAACCTGCCAAACGCAGCCAGCCACCCCCGAACTTGGGTTCGTTTTGCTCTGACGAGTGTAAAGAATGCCGACACTACCGGAGTGGATTTTGTAGGATTTCCTAACAAAATCGCGACTTTTGCTTGGTCTCTTGCTCGTCGAATTTGGCTTCGTTTCGCAATTTTACTTTTTTTGGCCCCGCTATCCCCCCGCCCCTTGGAGGTTGAGCATTAATCCGTTCCCATCCCCTACTCATGCCTTTGTCAAAGAGCACCGTAAAGAAGCCATCCGTCCGACGGCCCTTTACGGACATCGCCAAGGAGTATATCGTAAAACGATACACAGTCAAGTTTAGATTCGACATCAGAAAGATATCGCGCATGCGGGGCGAACTGGTTTGGGTCGAATGGTTGCCAATCGTCCAAGTCGGTGATGTATTCTTCGCCTTACTGCGTTCCGCGAGGTCTCGCCCTACCGCCGCCTTCGGCTTGGGCTGAAGGAGTAGCCCTTCATCGTGCGGACGGCGCGGACGCTGCGCCGATCGCCGGAAATCTGTTTCGCCTCGAACATCGGAGTCAGAACGTAGTTGAAATTCTCCAGCTTGAGTTGCGGGATCTTCTGGCCGATGAACCGTTCGATGGCCCGCAAATACTCCAGCTCCTCGATGGTCACGAGCGTAAACGCATCGCCCACCTTCTGGGCGCGACCGGTGCGGCCAATCCGATGCACGTAATCCTCGGGATGTTGCGGCACATCGTAATTGATCACGTGCGTGATACCTTCGACATCCAGCCCGCGCGCGGCGATGTCGGTCGCCACCATCACTTCATACTTGCCGGACTTGAATCCTTCGAGGGCTTCGACGCGCTCGCGTTGCGTGCGATTCGAGTGCAGCGCGGCCACGGAATGGTTCTCGATTTTCAGCCGATGAGCGATTTTATCCGCGCCGTGTTTGGTGCGGGCAAAAATCAGGACGCTGTCGAAATTGGTGCGTTGCAGCAGAGCCGCGAGCAACTGGAACTTCTGGCTGGTCGCCACCGGGTAACAGGCGTGGGTGACGGTTTCGGCAGGCGCGCGGCTGATGCCGATTTCGATCTTCTCGGGCTGGCGGAGCACCCACGCGGCAAGCCGTTCGATCTCCGGCGGAATCGTCGCCGAAAACAGCAGCGTCTGCCGGTTTTTCGGACAGCGCTCGACGATCCGGCGCACATCGGGCAGAAACCCCATGTCCAGCATGCGGTCCACCTCGTCGAGCACGAGCAGATTCACGTCCTGCAGCTTCACGAACCCCTGCCCCATCAAATCCAGCAACCGCCCCGGCGTGGCGACAATCGTGTCCACACCCTGCCGCAGTAGCTGCTTCTGCTCGCCGTATCCGACTCCGCCGAACACGGCCGCCGTCTTCAAATTCGTAAATCGTCCATAATCACGGAAAGCCGTCTCCACCTGGGCCGCCAGTTCGCGGGTCGGTCCCAGCACGAGGCAGCGACATTTGCCGTGCGTTTTGAGAAGCGTCAGAATCGGCAGCGCAAACGCCGCGGTCTTGCCGGTGCCGGTTTGCGCCGAGCCGATGACGTCTTTGCCGGCCAAAATGAGCGGGATCGCGCGCAGTTGAATCGGTGTCGGTTCGACGTAGCCCGCCGCCTGCACGCCGCGTAGCGCTTCTTCAGAAAGTCCCAGTTGTTTGAAAGGCACGGTGCATGGTAGATGCGGCCCGGTGCTTTAACAAGCCATGATTTCGCCGCGCTCAGCCCCCAAACGGGAGCGTCACCATGACACCGTAGTACGCCTGATTGTGCGTCAGATCGATGTCGGGTCGCACCGGCCCGTCCAGAAGAAATCTCCACATCGGACTGGAAAAGGCCCGAGGTGTCCGGACAGAAGCCAGGGCCACCGGCGCTCGGTCGTCACCCCAGGGTTCCGGCTCGAATCGGTTCCGAAGCTGCGTCGCGGCCAACGCGGGTCGGAACATTGCGTTGCGGGCCGCGGCATCCCTGTCGATGGCCGACGCGGAGGATCGCGGTCGGCACTCGGGTGCTGTGATCGGAGCTTGCGCGGGAACCCGGTCCGCGTCGCGACTGGTTGTCACCGTCAGCAGCAACGTCACGCTGGCCAGGGCACAACCGAGCATGAGCCGACGGGTGGCGCTGACAGCGGGAAACCGCTGTTGGGAGGGGGTGGATTGTCTCGAAACTGAAGGCGCTATCTCATTCATGAAGCCGTTCCATCGTTGCTTCGCGAGGTACGGCCAACAGTGGGTTGTCCCGCGTGGCGTTTTGCGGCCTGTCCGCACACATTCTGCAAAATCACGACTGTTTCTTGCCAAAGCACATCGCGAGCCACCCCCGGTTGCGCCTACGAGAAGTGTTTTTGTTGACTTTCTGGACTCGATGCTCTTTAATATGACAAAGTACTCGGGCGCATGGTAATAAGGGCTACGGTCACATCTAGGGCTTAATGAACGAAGAAAGCATCTCTCACGAAGGGGATTCTCTATGCAGGAACTGTCTCTCACCAAAACAATCGTAATCCGTGGTCTTTTGAGTTGCCTGGCCTTACTGGTAATTAGCAGCATTACGGGAGTCGCTTCCGCTCAAACCACCATGACTGTTCGCGTCGTTTGCTACAACCTTGATGCCGATCAGGGCCCAACGTATTCGAACACCGTTCCGCTACCCGGCTTGATTACTCCCTACAACAGCACAACCCCCACGAACTGGAGTATTCCCTTCGCCACCTCAAATCTGATCAGCGGCGGCGTGCTGGAAGGGATTGGAGAAGAGATTATCAATGGCGATCCGGCTCAGCCCATCGATATTCTGGCATTGGAAGAGACGACCAGCAACTCGGTCACTGTTGCACCGATCGTGAATGGGTTGAATACCTTCTATGCGTACTATGGCATGCCCGCCGGGTATGCGATGAGCACGTACCAAGCCTTGACAAGCGGTACCCCCCAATCCGGGGGCGGGCCCAATGCTCTGGTATACAACACCAATACGTTGCAACTAATCGCCTCCGTCCCGGTGGATCCACCGGGCGGCTCCGGCAGTCTCGGCTCGTCGTCCGGTGAGTATCGCGAGGTGGTGCGATACGAGTTTGCGCCGGCCGGTGTCACGCCGGCGACGAACAATGAATTTTACGTCTATGTGATCCACGCCAAAGCGAGTTCGGGCAGCAGCAACGACAAAGCCCGCTTGGGCGAGGCCACGATCATCCGCAGCAACGAATACCTCAACTTACCGGCCAACGCCCGGGTGTTGTATGTCGGCGATTTCAACATCGACGATAACAGTGGAGAAGCCGGCTACCAAACCTATTGCTCCAACGGCGTACCCGGCATTGCCAACTCCGCAACGGGGCAGGGTCAGGGAGTCGATCCGCTCAACATTCTTTGGGGTCCGTACACATCAGCAGCGACCAACATCAATTGGAGTTCGAGTACGACCAGCACACAGATCCTGTTTATGCTCTCCGAAGAGGGCTACGACCTTCGATACCGGGACGATCTTCAAATCATGACGAGCAACGTTTACTATGACGTCGCCGGCGGTTTCCAGTACGTTCCGGGCACGTATCACTCGTTCGGCAACAATGCCTCGCTGCCTTACGGTAGCAGCGTGACCGCAAATGGCAATACTGCGCTTAACGACCTGGACACGAACTTGGTGAATCTTACCAGTCTCTCCGCTGCCGTGTTGTATCAGGACCTCACCAAGGCCACCGATCACCTGCCGATTGTGGCCGATTACACCATTCCTGTACCCTTGTCGAATCCACCCACTTTCACGACGAGCCAAGTTAATGAGACCTGCACCAACCAGTCCATCGGCAGCATTACCGTGACGGCGTCCGGCGGCAGCGGCAGCCCGTACACCTATTCGGACAACAATGGTTCGTCTTTCCAGTCTGGCAACCAGTTCACAGGCCTGGCGGCGGGCAGCTACACGGTTGTGGTCAAGGACAACAGCGGGAACAGCAGCACCGGCCAGGTGGTCACGATCACGCAGCCCAGCGCGGTCACGTTTACGACCAGCCAGACGAACGAGACGTGCAACGGCCAGTCCATCGGCAGCATTACCGTGACCGCCTCGGGCGGCAGCGGCAGCGGGTACACCTATTCGGACAACAATGGTTCGTCTTTCCAGTCTGGCAACCAGTTCACGGGCTTGGCGGCGGGCGGCTACACAATTGTGGTTAAGGACGGCAACGGCTGCAGCAGCACCGGCCAGGTTGTCACCATCACGCAACCAAGTGCGATCACGTTCACAACGAGCCAGGTCAATGAGCCCTGCTATGGCCAGTCCGTCGGCAGCATCACGGTCAGCAGCGTCTCCGGCGGCAGCGGCAGCGGGTACACCTACTCAATGGACAGCGGCAACACGTTCCAAGGCGGCAATGAGTTCACGAGCCTCGCCGCCGACAACTATACGATCGTAGTCCAGGACAGCCTCGGCTGCAGCAGCACCGGCCAGGTTGTCACCATCACCCAACCGTCAGCGCTGAGTTGCTCGGTGAGTCCGTCGGTCGCCACCAATTGCGTCAACCAGTCCCAGGTGTTCACGGTGAACGTCAGCGGCGGCACCGCAGCCTATAGCTACGGTTGGAGCGGCCCGAACGGCTTCAACGCCACCGGCTCCCCGATCACAGTTAACAATCTGCAGCCGGCCAGCGCCGGAACCTACACGGTGACGGTGACGGACACCAACGGCTGCCAGACAGCTTGCGCGGCGACCCTGGCAATCAACCCGACGCCAACAGCGCCGACGGCCGGGAACAACGGCCCGATCCTCGCTGGCATGACACTGAATCTGACGGCCAGCACGGTGGACGGTACGACCTATAGTTGGACCGGTCCAAACGGCTTCACCTCGACGGACCAGAACCCGTCAATTTCGAACGCCCCGGCGGCGGCGAACGGAACCTATACGGTGACCGTGACCGACAGCAACGGGTGCACGGTCGCCGGGTCAACGACGGCGGTAGTCACCGCCATGCGCGTTACTTCCATCGCGGCGGCAAGCAATAATATCTACATCACCTGGCTGACCCTCGGCGGGACCACCAACATGGTGCAGGTAACGCCCGGCAACCCCGGCTACAACACGAACTTCGCGGACATCTCCAACTCATGGACGATTGTTGGCGGCAGCGGGCTCACCAGCACCAATTACGTGGATGCCGGCGGCGCAACCAACGCGCCGAACCAATTCTATCGCGTGCGCCTGGTGCAGTAACGCCACGAGGAAGTAATCCGCCCAAGGGCTTGGCTACCGGCAGAACACGGCAGCTCCGCCAATTCAACGGTGACTCGACCCGGACCCGATTGATTTCACGGCATACGGCTCGCACCCCCGTTTTTTCTTGCCATTTTGGCATGTCTGTGTCACAATACAAACGAAGCGATATATTGGGGCAGAGGGCTCTCGTTGGCCTTGGTACTGTGCGTGCTCAGGGATGGGCATGCGCTTAAGCCGTCGAGTCGGGTCTACTTACTCCAACCGTATGTTTGATATCGCGTGCACTGTGAACTGATAGAAACGGAGAATCTTAGTGAAAGCTTTCACACAAGGTATTCTGACGGGTTGTCTGGTCTTGTTCGTGGCTTGCGGTATCGCGGGAGTCGCTTCTGCTGACAGCAACAGAACCATCCGCGTGGTCTGCTACAACATTGACGCCGACCAGGGCGAAAACGGTTATAATGCTACCCTTCCGCAGCCCGGTTTGATTACCCCCTATAGCAGCTCGATTCCCTACACCACCGCAAATCTGATTAGCGGTGGCGTCCTCGAAGGGATTGGAGCAGAGATTGTAAACGGCGACCCGGCGCAGCCCATCGACATTCTGGCATTGGAAGAGACGACCAGTAACTCAGTCACCGTTGCGCCGATCGTGAACGGGTTGAATACATTCTACGCGTACTATGGCATATCCGCCGGGTACGCCATGAGCCCGTACCAAGCCCTAAATAGCGGCGGCAGTCCCACTTCGGGGGGCGGGCCCAACGCTCTGATATACAACACCAATACAGTGCAACTGATCGCCTCCATCCCGGTGGATCCACCGGGCGGTGCCGCCTATCTCGGGTCCTTGTATGGTGAGTATCGCGAGATAGTGTGCTATGAGTTTGCGCCGGCCGGTGTCACGCCAGGGACGAATAACGAGTTTTACATCTATGTGGTCCACGCCAAAGCGGACTCGGGTTCTTCCAACGACAGCAAACGCCTTGGCGAGGCCAAGATCATCCGCAATAATGAATCGACCAACTGTCCCGCCAACGCCCGGGTGTTGTATGTCGGTGATTTCAATGTCAACGACAGCAGCGGCGAAGGGGGCTACCAGACGCTCTGCTCCAACGGGGTACCCTGGACCACCAGCATACATCAAGGCCAAGGGGTCGACCCGCTCAACATTCTGTGGGGTCCGTACACATCGGCGGCGACCAACATCAATTGGGAATCGAATCCGAACGGTAATACCAATATCTTGTTCATGCTGACCGAATCGGCCATATCTCTTACGATCCGGTACGATTTTCAAATCATGACGAGCAACGTCTATTACGACGTGCCCGGCGGTCTCCGGTATGTTCCAGGCACGTACCACGCGTTCGGCAACAACGGCATGACGGCTTACGGTGACACGGTGGATGAGCTGAATAATACCGCACTGAACGATCTGGACCCGACTCTGGCGAGCCGTTTCAACTTTACCGCCTCGCAGTTGTTAGGGGACCTGACCACCGCTACCGATCACCTGCCCCTAGTGGCCGATTACACCATCCCCTTGTCTTCGGGCGCAGTCACGTTCACGACAAGCCAGAGCAACGAGACCTGCAATGGCCAGTCCGCCGGCAGCATTACCGTGACGGCCTCGGGCGGCAGCGGCAGCCCGTACACCTATTCGGACAATAATGGCTCGACGTTCCAAGCCGGCAACCAGTTCACAAACCTGGCAGTAGGCAGCTACACGATCCTGGTCGAGGACGGCATCGGGGAGAGCAGCACCGGCCAGGTGGTCACCATCACGCAACCCAGCGCGGTCACGTTCACAACGAGCCAGATTAACGAGCCCTGCAACGGCCAGTCTGTCGGCAGCATTACTGTGACGGCCTCCGGCGGTAGCGGCAGCGGCTACACCTATTCCGATGGCGGCGCATTTCAGTCCGGTAACCTTTTCACGAACCTGACAGCGGGCAGCTACACGATCGTGGTCCAGGACAGCATCGGGTGCAGCACCACCGGCCAGGTGGTCACCATCACGCAACCAACGGCAATCACGTTCACAACGAGTCAGGTCAATGAGCCCTGCTATGGCCAGTCCGTCGGCAGCATCACGGTCGGCAGCGTCTCCGGCGGCAGCGGTAGCGGCTACACCTACTCAATGGACGGCGGCAACACGTTCCAAGGCGGCAATGAGTTCACGAGCCTCGCCGCCGACAACTATACGATCGTAGTCCAGGACGGCCTCGGCTGCCTCAGCAGCGCTACGCCAGTGACCATCACCCAGCCGGCGGTGCTGAGTTGCTCGGTCAATCCGTCGGTCGCCACCAATTGCGGCAACCAGTCCCAAGTGTTCACGGTGAACGTCAGCGGCGGCAGCGCAGGCTATACCTACAGTTGGAGCGGCCCGAACGGCTTCAACGCCACCGGCTCCCCGATCACAGTTAACAACCTGCAGCCGGCCGGCGCCGGAACCTATACCGTGACGGTGACCGACGCCAACGGCTGCCAGACAGCTGGCGCGGCGACCCTGGCAATCAACCCCGCGCCAACGGCGCCGACGGCGGGCAACAACGGCCCGATCCTCGCCGGCATGACGCTGAATCTGACGGCCAGCACGGTGGACGATACGACCTATAGTTGGACCGGTCCAAACGCCTTCACCTCAACGAGCCAGAACCCGTCCATTCCGAACGCCCCGGCGGCGGCCAACGGAACCTATACGGTGACCGTGACCGACAGCAACGGGTGCACGGCCGCCGGGTCAACGACGGCGGCGGTCACGGCCATGCGCGTTACTTCCATCGCGGCGCGAAGCAATAATGTCTACATCACCTGGCTGACCCTCGGCGGGACCACCAACATGGTGCAGGTAACGCCCGGCAACCCCGGTTACAACACCAACTTCGCCGACGTCTCCAATTCATGGACGATTGTCGGCGGCAGCGGGTTGACCAGCACCAATTACGTCGATGCCGGCGGCGCGGCGAACCCGTCCAATCAATTCTATCGCGTGCGCCTGGTACAGTAACACCGCCAGGAAATAGCTGGCCCAAGGGCTTGGCCACCGGCGGAACGCCAGAGCGTGCTTGTTCAGGCTGACGCTCCTTCCTTAATCTCGCGCCGTGCGTTGACACCGCTGTGGCGCGCGGTTACGATGGCGCGCCCATGAGCGAGATGTGGAAGGATTTGCGGAACTCTTTCTTTGCCGGACTGCTGGTGGTCGTGCCTGTCGCCGCCTCAGTGCTGATTCTTCTGGGGATATTTACATGGGTGACCGATTTTATGCTGCCGGAGGCGTTGCACCAGCAGATGCTCACGCCTTTATACCGGATTATCGCGTTGATCGTGTTCATCCTGTTCACAACCGGGGTGGGATGGATCACGCGCCACGTCGTGGGGAAGCGGATGGTATCGGCCACGGAATCGATGATTGGCCGGGTGCCGCTGCTGAACAAGACCTACGGGTTTATGAAAGAGATCAGCCACACGCTGCTGTCCGGGCGCAAGACGATGTTCCAGCGGGTCGTATTGGTCGAGTTTCCCCGTCCCGGAGTGTACGCGATTGGTTTTGTGACCGGAGAAGCCCAGGGCGAAGTGCAGGAGAAGACGGGCGAAGCGGTCATCAATGTTTTCGTTCCAGCCACCCCCAACCCGACGAGCGGATTTCTGATTTTCGTGCCCCGTGACAAGGTGGTGAATCTCACCATGACCGTGGCTGAAGGAATGAAGATGGTGATCTCGTGCGGCACGGTCGTGCCATCCTATCCACCGATGACGCAGCAGAACCTGAAACGCGGACAGCCGTAAGAGTCGCATGGATAGCGAGCGCGCCGAGGGGATTGTCTTGCGCCGGCAGCCGGTGACCGAATCCAGCCTGCTGGTGACCTGGTACACGCGTGAGTTTGGCAAGCTCAAGACGCTCGCCAAGGGGGCCCGACGGACAAGGGGGCCATTTCAGGGCCGAATCGACCTATTCTATCGCGACGAGATTGTGTTCTTGCGCAGCAAGCGCAGCGATTTGCACCTGTTGCACGATTGCTACCTCGAAGAACCCCACGTCCGACTGCGGAAGTCGGCCGAATCGCTGATGGCGGCGTCGTATGTGTGTGAGTTGGTGGAGATGGCGACCGAGCGGGAAGATCCGAATGACCGCATTTACCAGTTGCTGGTCGGGATTCTGAAGGCGCTGGAGGCGCGTCACGATGGGGTGCTGTTAATCTGGTTCGAGTTGCAATTGTTGGCGGCGGCTGGCTGGAAACCGAGCTGGGGGACAACAGCGGGGGTAAACCGGCTACTGCAATCGATTGCGGGAGCTTCTCTGGAAGGCATTGGGCGGGTGAGACTTGGCGACGAGCAATTAGCTGCTGGACGAGAGGCTGTCTGGCGATTTTGGGACGCACATCTGGGGCGCACACCCCGAACGCGAGGGTTCCTGCTGAGAAAGCCCGACAATTGACTCAAGTGAAGCGTTTGACTTCACGAGAAAATCGCGGGTAATCAGTCATCTTGGGCCGCGGGTGCCCAAAATAGCCAGATGCAGCAAAATTCCTGCGAAGTTAGCACGGAAAACGCTTGTGAGGAGGCAGGCGCTCATAGCGAGCCAATCAAACGACAATCGAACGAGGAGTAGACATCGTTATGGCCACTCAACACGTAGAGTTCCCTGCCCACGAGAGACCTCACACAGAAGTCAACACCATCCAGATGGTCGGCATCGCCGTGGTGATCACGCTGGCGGTGTTTGGGATCGCATTTGTCGTCGGCGGGTTTCCCAAAGACCTGTTCATGGGCCGCGACAAGATTCTTGCTGACCGAGTCTTCTTCCAGAGCCTGATTACGTTCGTCTGGGCGCTGTCCATGGCCAATGTGATGTTGAAATTGCTTCGGCTGAAAAGGGAACGGGAGATGATTGCGGAAAGTGGCCTGCCGGAGAACCTCGATATGACGGACCACGAGGCGTTGGTCAGGGTCTACGAGCGAATCAAGTTGCGGCCGGGCATCACGGAGAGCCTGGGATTGACGCGCCTTGCGCGCGTGTTGGCGATGTGGATCAACACTGCTGATCTGCAACGCACTGCGCAATATGCCCGCGAGCAGGCCGACCTCGATGCCTCCGAGTCCGATTCCACATTCCGCCGCAACCGCCTCTTCATTTGGGCCATGCCGCTGCTCGGGTTCGTCGGCACCGTGTACGGTGTGGCCAATGGCATCAGCGGGTTCGCCACGTTTTTGCATCTGGCGAACGTGTCCATGGATCAGATCAAAGCGGCGATCGGCGACATTACCACGGGCCTGGCCGTGGCATTTATGTGTACCTTGTTGGGATTGTTTACAGCGGGCTTGGCGGCATTTCCCAGTTTGTGGGCCGAGCGCAAGGAAGAAGAAGTGCTGGCGGAAATCGACGAAATGGTTGAGGACCAGTTGTTGTCGCGGATGCCGTCGGAGGCCGCGGATGAATCGAAGAAGTTTCCCGTCGAGCAGATGGTGGCGGCGATCCGCCAGGGCATGGAGGGCCTGCAGACCCAATCGAAATTCCCGGTGGAGGAATTGGCCCAGGCGATCGACGCCGGGTTCCGCCGGCTGCCAAACCCAGATCGGTACGAAGAAGTTTTCTCCCGCGCGATCTCCAGAGCTGGCGATCTCATCAACGAAAAATACGATGAATTCGCCGAGAACTACGAGCGGCGGATCGGCGAACTGGGCTCCCAGCTCGGCGGCAAGCTCGAGGGCGTGGCCGGTAACTTCAACAGCGCGACGCACCGAATCATCTCCGAGTTGACCAAGACGCAGGAGCGCAACCTGGAGGTCTATTCCAAAAACGAGCAGAAGCTGGCCGAGAAGTTCGACGAATTGACGGAGCAATTGACCCGCATGGCCAAGGAGCAGGCCGAGCAGTTCGGCGACGCCCACGAGAATTACGTCGAGGCAATCCAGGAACTGGACAAGAAGGAAGTCGCGCGGTTTGAGAAGATGGTCCAGGATTTCAGCCAACTCTCCGGACGGCTGGCCGACTCTCTCAAACAAGCGGCGATGACCCTGGAGACTTCGTCCGCGCGATACAGTGAGCGCATCCAACAGTCGGTCGAGTCGTTGAATGAGCAACTGGAAAAGGTCACCCAGTTGGGAATGGAGATTGACAAGGTGCTGCGCACCACGCAAGTGATGGAGACGGCCTTGCGGCAGATGGGCAGTTCCGATGAATTCCGCCAGACCCTGGCCAATCTGCGCAGTCACCTGACCACGAGCGATGAGCTGCTCAAACAGCTGTCGCGCCCGCGCAAGGTGGTCTTTCAGGAAGCGCGTAGCGACGACAACATGTAGCGCGTTCCGGACGCAGGACTCGTTGATTCGAAGGCGATAAGCTTATGGCACGACAGAGGGCCTACGAGAAGATCGACATCAACGTCGAGCCGTTCCTGTCCATCATGGCGATCGTGCTCAAGCTGATCTCTCTGATTCTCGTGGTCATCGTCATGCGCATTGCCATGAATCCCAACGCCAAGAAGATCATTGCATTTACTGGATTGTATTCTGGCCACGGGAATATCGCGAACCCCAAGGTGCCGTCGTATATCGATTGCCATCCCGATGGGCTGACGCTGTATTCCAATGACCGACCACGGGGCACACAACTCACCTGGGACGACCTGCAGCGGCCAGACAATGCATTGAACCTGCTTCTCGACAGAGTCCAGCAACACAAGGACGACGAGTACGTCGTCGTGATGGTGCGGCCCCAGTCGGTAAAGTTCTATCGCACCGTGCGCAATCTGATTGAGAAACGACCGATCGACGTCGGCTACGATGCGATCGATGCCGATTTCAAAGTCGATTGGAATGAAGCCGAGAAGGCGCTGGCCATTTCTCCGGACTGACACCATGGCGCGGCGAAAAATAAAGAAGGGCGAACCGGAATTGCTGATTGTGTCGTTCTGCGACATCGTGACGATTACCACCGCTGCGCTTTTCTTCTGCCTTCTGGTTACCGTTCAGGAAGCCGTCAAAATCCCCGTATTTCGGCCAACGCCCCGCGCAAAAATAACGTCAAAGCAGGGCATCTTCTTCGAATGTCGAACCAATGAATTGTTCTTTGTCGACAAGGCCGGGCTGGACGACCAGGTCGAGAAGCTGATGTCGACATTGAATCCGGGAATTCGCGGCGGAGATCTCGATTCGTTCTTGAAAGCGATTCAGGGACAAGAGGTTGGGAACGCATATTACAGGGTGGATCCACGATACTTGCTGGTCGGGCGCATGGGATTGGACGCTAGGCCGGGGGTCGCTGGGGAGACGATGACAGAACTGGATGACCGAAATGGCAAGTTTCAGGTGATGCTGTCCCAATTGGACAAGAGCAAGCAATACGTTGCTTTTTTGGTTAGAGATGATAGCTTTAACATATTCCGCAGGGCACGGCAGATTGCCGATGAGGCTGGGCTCGAAACGGGCTGGGAATTGCTCGGGATCGATGAGCCAATCAAGTTCGGGGAAGGTGGGACGGCGATAGCCACCCAATAGGGAATATTTATGGCTCACAGGACAAGCGATACCGGGAAGGGCAAAGGGACAAAGGCCAACATAATTGTCTGGACGTTGCTCGTCGTGCTCGTTCTGGCCGCAGGCGTTCTCGCCCTCAACGTGACGCAGCGGTTCCATCGGGTGGTGCAGGAAACCAACCAGGTGCGCACCGTCGTCCAAGAGGCTGTCAAGCGTCAGGACATGGTCGTCAAGACGCCTGCCCGCAAGGAGTTTTCCGCCGCATTTCTGCAAATGGCGTTCGGTGATAACCCGCAATTGCTGGGGCAGATCAAGGACTCTCTCGACAAAGCGCTCGGAGAAAATCCCACTCTGGCCCAGGGCGATGTCGCGATGATGCTGGTGACCTACCGTGCCGAGGGAGAACTGCGCGACGTGGCCATCCACATCTTCGGAAATTTGATGCCCGAAAAATTGCCCGCGTTCAGCTCCGAAGGTTATTGGAAGTCCCAGCTCCCAGATAATTTCTTCCAAATGGGGCAATCGATGCTGGCCACCCTGGGACGCGAGGTCGTCATCTTGGCCGCCCCGGACGCCGAAAAACGCCAGCGAGACCTTCTGGAATCGATCCTGAACGACCGCTACGACGCGGTCCAGAATTATCTCCACGACCCGGTTTCCTTTATCATCGTCATTCCCGAGCCGGGGCTGTTGTTTACCGATCGTTTCCGACCCTACATGGCGGCGGCGTTGATCAAGGGAAAGATTTCCCTCGATGAAGCGCGCGCGGAAATGGTCGCTCTGAGCATGGATCCCCAAAAGGCCCGGGAACTGGCGCAATTGCTCTCCGACACGCGCATGATGGCCATCGGCATCGCTCGCGTCCGTTACGGAAGTTCCGTGGCCGAATCCGCTCTCGAGCAGTTGTCTCGGGCGCCGATTGTCGCGGACGGGCCCGCCGTCAAAATGAGCGCCGTGCTGCCGGCCGACGTCATCGAACGCGGCCTGCCCCGCGTCATCCGTGCCCTGGCCAAGGGAGTCGGGCGCATCCAACGTGGTCCCGGTTACCCCAGCTAAGCTGCGAATCCTCGGCTCCGTGCGCCTGCGAGGAACATGACAACCCATCGAATCAAACCGTGCGTGCTCGGGATGGCCGGCCTCCTCGCGTTGTCCTGGCCGGCCCTCGGCCAGCCATCGCCGTCGGCTCCCGCCGATCCCGTACTCCAGCTCGCCTATCAACATCTCCACTTTGATCGACTCTACCCGGCGGAAGCCGTCTCCTTCATCCAGGGCAGGTTGCAGAATGTGCCCCACGCCGTCGATGGCCTCGCCGATCTGGCGTCCGATGACCGCGCCGACGTCCGCGTTTTGGTCGCCATGCTCCTCGGCGAGCTGGGTGAACCCGACGGAGCCAAAACCCTCTGGCGTCTGACCCGCGACAACGTCGAATTCGTCCGCACCACCGCCGCCGGCTCGCTCGTCCGCCTCTCGTCCATCACCCCGATCACCAATTCGTGGGACGGGCTCAAGGACTCGCGCCCCGATGTCCGCAAACTTACGGCGGCCCTCCTCGCTCAGGCTGCCGACAAATCGGCTGAACCGGCCTTGCTCGATGCCGTTCACGATCCGGATGCTTCGGTCCGCGCCGAGGTCATTGGCTCGCTCGGCTCCTGCGGCACCCGCGCCTCCGTTACCTCTCTCGTCGCTTCCCTGCGCGACGATAGCGGACTGGTTCGAACCGCCGCCGCAGGTTCGCTCGCCCATTTCGACGATCCGTCTTCGATCCCTCCGCTCCTCGCCGCCTTGAACGACTCGGACTGGCACGTTCGCGCCACGGCCATCATGACGTTGTCGGCGTTGGCGGGCAACGACAAGGATCGCCTCGCCAAAATCATCGGCCCGATCGCCGCCCGCCTTCAGGACGATCCGTACGCGCTCGTTCGCGACCGCGCGGCCGACGCGTTGGCCCGCCCCAATGACGAAAAGGCCGTCGCCGCGCTCGTCCAGGCGATCGTCTCGGAGGATCGTGAAGCCAGGTTTCATGCTCATGAGGTCATCATCAGTTGCAAGGCTGTTTCCGCCCTGCCCCAGTTGGCGAAACATATTCACGATGCCAACCGCGACGTGCGCGAGAAGATCGTCAGGATCTTCGGCGAGATCGGCGGCCCCGACCAGCTCCCCTACGTCACCGGCGCGCTCGACGATCCGGATCCGGTCGTTCGCCTCGCCGCCGTCCAGGCGCTCCGCAAACTTCATGGCGAGGGAACGCTGGCGGCGCTCGTGGCCAAATGCAACGATACCGACCCCAACGTGCGCGCCGAATCCGCGCGGGCCCTCGGCGCGTCCGGCGATCGAAAAGCCGTGCCGAAATTGGTCGAACTCCTCCACGACGACAACGGGTTCGTCCGCAGTGCCGCAGCCGAATCCCTGGGCCTGCTCGGCGATCGCACCGCCACCATTGCCCTGATCCAGGTGCTGACCGGCGAAAAACCTCACCCGCCGCCGGGTTCCGCCCAGGAAGGCCTCGTCATCTCGGCCCAACCGGGCCCGTTGCCGGAAATCGCCCGATTGAAAGTCGTCGAGGAGAAAATCAACGCCACCAAGGCCCTCGGCGATATCCGCGATCCGGCCGCCGTGGACGCCCTCATCGAACACGGCTTGAACGCCGACGATCCGGGCCTGCGCGCCGAGTCCGCCGTCTCCCTCGGCAAAATCGGCGAACCGCGCGCGGTCAAACCGCTCGAGGGCGCCGTCCGCACCTATTACGACGCTGTCCCGCAAGACAATCAGGGGCTGACGATCTCCACCGGGCCGATGGATGAAACGGTGCGCCTCCGCAAGGAAAGGGAATCCCGCGTCCGCGCCTCGGTCGCCTGGGCCCTCGGTCAGATCGCCGACCCGTCCGCGCAGGACATTCTCCGCCGCGCCCTCAACGACGAGAACAGCCTCGTACGCGACGCCGCCGCCGAAGCCCTCGCCAAGATCGCCGAAAAACAGGAACGCCTCGCCGAAGGCCAAGCCGCTACCCATTCGGCGCACTGAGCCTGCCGATTTCTGAGCGAAAGCCGCAATTCCTACTGTAGCGGCGCTCTGTGAGCGCCGAAAAACTCCCCCATCGTGTCTTGGCGAGGGCGGACGACAACCGCGAACCCAGAACTAATCCCCTACCTGCGTTTCGCTCTCCTCCCCCGTCCCTCTTCGTGTCCTTCGCGTCTTCGTGGTGAACATTCGCTTTCCACCTTCCGCTCCACCCCGGATTGACTTCCCAAGCCAGTGGTCTATCTTGATTCCGGCGTTCGTTGGGGGGCGTGTCGAAAACTGGCTGTTTCCAGGTCGCTTCAGCTTGTGAGTCTGGCGACATTCCCCATGTAAACCCATTGCGAGGGCTGGCATTGAAACTGCATATTTCGGAAGCGTCATGAATAAAATGGTCAATTTCGGACAAGCTCGGCAGCCGCGCCGACGCCTTGGTTCCGTCTGTCTTTCTCTACTAACAGCGCTTTCTCTGTCTACCCTTTGCGGCACAGCAGCTTTCGCAGACGATTCCACGACCCCGACGCCCGGCACTGTCCTCCCGGCGGTTCCCATCGCGTCCATTTCCAGCGCTCTGTCTGCGAGATCTGCCTCCACACCCGCCCCGGCAAATTACACGGAGTGCCTCACCCTGCTGCGGGGCACGGACCGCGTCAGCCCCGCGCTGGTCGATGCCGTGACCCAACTCCTCAACCATCCCGAAAACGCTTCGCAAACAGTCCCCCAACGACCGCCATCGCTGATGGCCGTGACCTACCGCGAGAACGCGGGACAGGTGCGCAACGTCGTTGTCCAGGCCCTCTACGATCCGCTCGACGGCACTGTCAGCGAGCTGAACGCCGACGGTTACATCCGCGCACGGTTGGGCGGCGAATCGTTCGGCTCGGCCGACCATTTTCTCGGGCTGACGTACCAGCAGGTTGTCTACTTCGGAGCGAAAGATCAGGTCGCACGCCAACAGCGCGCCTTCCAGGCCGCGTTGACCGGCGACATCACGTTGCTGCGCGAGCAAACGATTGATCCGTTGCGGCTTCTCGTCGTGATGCCTCAAGGCGGCACGTTTCTCCCCAGCAGTCTCCGATCGCGCGTCCGCGGTCTGGTCCTCAACGCCACCCTGGAATTCGGCACCTGGAGCGGTCAGGTCGGAATGGTCACCAGTGACGGCGAGGCGGCCGAGCAGGTCGCCACCATCGTGTCCGCCTGGCGCGACATGGCCATCTCATTGGCCGAGACGTTTGCCAGCCACTCTTCCGGGAAGGAACTCCGTCAGGCCCTCCAATCCAGCACCATCCAGGTCGCGGCCAATCGCGTGTTGGCCTCCGCCGCGGTTGATTCGAGCACCGTTGCTCGCGCGACGAGGCAACTCGTCGGTCATGGCGGCGGCTGTCCGCCCGGGGGCGTTTGCTCCAGCGAGACGGTCGCCGTCTGCCACAAACAGAGCGGCCAACCCGACCAAACCTTGTGCGTGCCGCCTTCCGCAGTCGCAGGCCGTCTGGCCGCCGGCGATACTTGCGGACCGTGCGCCGGTGATCGCTAACAGCAGTATAACGGCGCGTCCGTGAGCGCGGTGGCAGCCGATTCGTTGCATCTGTTCACGTTCCCGATCCGCAGCCCGGAGCAAAAAGACCTCTACTAGTGGTACGACACACTTGATTGGAAGGGTTACACGGAAGGAACCCTCATCCTGACCCTCTACCTTACAAAGCAAGAGAGAGGGAATTCTCCTCTCCCCCGTCGTTTGGGGGAGAGGACCAAGGTGAGGGGGACGATCCGTCCAATGAACGGTGTCGCTGCACCAGTGGCGCAGGCGTCCCGCCTGCGAGCGCAATCAACAAGATCCGCCACTCACGCCCGCGCGCCCGGGCAAATCCCGTTCGGCGAATTCCGCACGAATTCGATAAACTCGCGCGCCTCGGGTGTGATGAATGCCCCGTCCTGCGACGCTTCCTTCAACGCCTGCGTGCCGTTCATCCCCGACAGGTAAAACATCTGGTAGAGCTTTTTCAGTTCCCCCAGCGCCTCGTGGGAAATCTTCGCCCGACGCAGGCCGACCAGGTTCAACGCGTGGATCTCGTTGCGCTCCGCCGCCAGCGTGAACGGCGGCACGTCCATCGACACCCGCGCGTTGCCCGAGAACATCGCCAGCCGGCCCACGTGCGTGAACTGATGGATCACCACGCCGCCGGAAATGAACGCGCGGTCGCCCACGTGCACGTGCCCCGCCACCAGCGCGCAATTGCAAATGATCACGTTGTTGCCGATGACGCAGTTGTGCCCGACGTGCCCCGTGGCCATGATGTAGCATTCATTGCCGATGACCGTCGCCGATTCCGGTTCCGTCCCGCGGTGGATGTTGCAATATTCGCGAAACACATTCCGGTCGCCGATGCGTAGGTACGTCCGCCGCGTCCGGTCAAACTTCAAATCCTGCGGCTCATGCCCGATCACCGCCCCCATGTGGATTTCGTTGTCGCGCCCGATCTCCGTGTGGCCCGTCAGATACGCGTTCGCCCAAATCCGCGTCCCCGCGCCAATCTCCACGTGTTCCTCGATGACCACGTTCGGCCCCACCTCGACGGAAGAATCCAACTCCGCCTTCGGGCTCACCATCGCTGTTGCATGTATCGGCATGACCCGACTATACCAAAGCCTGTCCCCACGCAACGACATTTTCATTGCTGCCCCGGCGATCAGAGCCGGTACTCGGCCCAACCGAAGCGACGACCGAATCTGCTCCATAAGGCGATTCAACACTCAGAATTTTGTTGATTTTGACAGCCGATTCGTGCTATAAATCAGCATTACTCGTCTGAGGAGAAGGAAACTATGAGCTTCGACTTTCGGGTCAGAAACTTGGGGCTTGGGCTGTACTTATTGTCTGCACTCGTTTACTTCTCCCTGCCGACAATTTGCCCAGCCGACGTTTTTACTTCCAGTGTAACATTGGTAACGGGCTACGGCGTACCTTCTGCACCGAACGGTCAGCCGAGCTACGAAATCCAAACTTGGACCGGACCGAACAATAGCGGTGACGGCGCGTTCTTGGATGTGACGATTAGCTCCAGCCTTGTATTGAGTCCCTACGACTACACAGTCGGCATTGCCCAGAGATGGTATGACGCCAATCTCGGCGATGCTTTCACCATCGCGAATTCCTCAAGTTACCCTGCATTCGCGGATACCTTTACGAACCCGGTCACGCTGGATAGCAAACAGCTTTCCGTTGGCGAAGACTTCTATCTGGCGTTCTGGCTTGTCGATGGACCTCCCGGACTGGGGTGGGCGCATCTGCAGCTCACAAGTCCAACCACGCTCGCGCTGCTCGGCAACGCCATTGACAATTCAGGATCGGGCATCTATGTCGGGACGATGGATGTTGTCCCGGAACCATCTGCCTTCTGCCTTACGGCTCTGGTACCGCTCTTCCTCTGCTGCCACCGGATTCTACCGATTCGCGCCTGCCGTAGAAGGTGATCCAACCGCAGCCTAGCCCGATGCTCAGCCGTTCTTGACCGACCACAGGAACTTGTAGCCGTGCGTTTCGTTTTCCACGCGGAAATTCCCAAAGCTATCCCGAGTCGTGTTTTCATACGGTAATCGCGCGTTCGCGATAAGGTACAGCCGCCCCATGAAAGGTTTTTTTTGACAGTTCTATCGACTCTAACGCTTCGTTGCGCCGCTAATACTGCGGCACATTGGGATCGATGCGCTCGGCCCAGGCGTTGATTCCACCGGCAACGTTCTTGAGTTTGCCGTAGCCCTGCGAGCGCAGGAATTTCAGCGCGCGGCTGCTGCGTCCGCCGGACTTGCAGTGCAACACAATCAGCTTGTCCTTGGGCAGTTCCTGGAACCGCTGCGGCAACTCCGGCAACGGCAGTTTCACCGAGCCGTCAATGGTGCAGATGGCAAACTCGTCGGGGTTGCGCACGTCCACAAGCACGAAATCCTGTTTCGCATCGCGCATCTTCTTCAATGTCTCGACGCTGATGTCGTCGGGGCCAAGTTCTTCGTCTTTCGTTTCCACAATCGAATCTCCTGATGAACCGCCTTCCTCGCCGCGACCGATGCCGCAGAATTCGAGGTAATCGATGAGTTTGGTAATCGTCGGGTTCTTGCCGCACACGGGGCAATTCGGATCGCGCGGGATTTTGTACTCGCGGAAGCTCATGTCCATCGCGTCGAACCGCAGCAGCCGCCCCATCAGCGGTTTGCCCTTGCCGATAATGAGTTTGACCGCTTCATTGGCCTGAATGTTGCCGATAATACCGCAAATCACGCCCAGTACGCCGCCTTCCGCGCAGCTCGGCACCATCCCCGGCGGCGGCGGTTCGGGATACCAGCAACGATAGCACGGCCCGCCCAGGTGCGGCGCGAATACGCTGGCCATGCCTTCCCAGCGGAAAATCGAACCGTACACGTTCGGCTTCTTCAGCATCACGCACGCATCATTGACCAAATAGCGCGTCGGGAAATTGTCCGTGCCATCCAACACCAGATCGTAGTCCTTGATGATCCCCAGCGCGTTCTCGCTCGTGATCTTCACAGGGTGAGGCACGAAATTCAGGTTCGGATTGATCGCTTTGAGTTTTTCCTCGGCGCTCTTGAGCTTGTGTTTGCCCACGTCCCCCGTGAAATGAATGATCTGCCGCTGGAGATTGCTGAAATCGACCGTGTCGAACTCCACCATGCCGATGGTGCCAACACCTGCCGCCGTCAGGTACAACGCAATCGGCGAGCCGAGTCCGCCCGAACCAATGAGCAGCACTTTCGCCGCCTTGAGCCGCTCCTGCCCTTCGACACCGACCTCCGGCAAAATCAAATGCCGTGAGTAACGTTTGATCTCCTCATTGGTCAGCTTCGCGCGATCCTTGATGATCGGATCCATTTTGGCGAGATTGCCACCCGCAATCGACGGGACAATGGAAATCTCGTCGCCTTCGTTCACGGGCGCGTCGTCGCCCCGGGCGCGGATATCCTCGTCGTTGACGTACACACGCACGAAATTGCGCAGTTTGCCGTCTTCACTGTACAAGTGCTGACGCAATTGCGCGTGCTCGGCGGTCAGATTGCCCAACACTTCACCGATGGTGCTGCCCTGCACCTCAACCGTCGCCTGCCCGTTGGCAAAACGGCGTAACGCCGTCGGGATTGTAACTCTAATGCCCATTTTGTTCTCCTGAATCCAGCCTGCGACCCGCGAACCACAGTCTACCGCATCACTGGGAAATTTCAACTGCCTCCCGGTCGAAGGTGGATCGGTCATCCCGCAGCCGCCAGGAGTTGGACTCAACGGCCTTGCCTTTCGCCACCGAGACGATCAGGTACGAAAAATTCGGCCAGGCGTGATCGAGGTCGAATTGCGACGGACGCGCGGCGACATCCGGGTGGGAATGATAAATTCCCAGCACTTCCAAACCGCGCTTGTCAGCGCCTCGCTCAATTTTCATATACGCCAGCGGATCGATCAGGTACCGATTGCGCGCGCTGTCGGTCCGCTCGTTGTCGGCGGCCACGATCTCCGTGACGACGCCGTCGTTGCCCAACAGGACGCCGCACGCCTCGTTCGGGTACCCCGACTCAAGGTGGCGATGGATTTGATGCAGGAGTTGCCGGGACAGTTTCATGTCGCCTCCCAGAACTTCTCGCTTTGGTAGCGGGCGCCGGCATCGGGGCAAATGACCACGAGCACGCCTTCCCGGATTGTGGTCGCGACCTTCAGCGCGGCGCAAATTGCCGCCCCCGCGCTCACCCCGACATACAACCCTTCCTCCCGGGTCATCCGTCGCGCCATTTGCTGCGCCGCCTCGGTCGAGATTCCGACCGTTTCGTCGGGAAACTTTGCGTCGTACAATGCGGGCACGTGCGTGGACGTTTCCATGTGCTTGAGGCCCTCCAACCCGTGGAACGGCCCTTCCGGCTGCACCGCAACCAACTGGATATCACGATTGAATTCGCGAAGCCGTTTGCCCGTCCCCATCAATGTGCCGCTGGTGCCCATCCCGGCAAGAAAATGCGTGATCCGTCCCTCGGTCTGCTGAATGATTTCCGGCCCGGTCGTCTCGTAATGCGCGCGGGGGTTCTCGGGATTGCCGTATTGATCCGCGTAAAAATACAAGTCCGGCTGTTCCTGCTGCATTCGCTGCGCCGCGTAGAACGCGCCATCGCTGCCTTCCGCCGGATCGGTGAACGCCACCTCGGCGCCGTAAGCCTTCAGCAGTTTCTTGCGCTCGGGACTGGCATTCGACGGCATCAACAGCTTGCAACGATAACCCCGTCGCGCCGCGATCATGGCATAGGCGATGCCCGTGTTGCCGCTGGTGGCGTCGAGGATGATCCTGTTGGATGTGAGTTGCCCGGACATTTCCGCCGCGCGGATCATGCGGTACGCCGGCCGGTCCTTCACCGAACCACCGGGGTTGCACCATTCGGCCTTGGCGAAAATGTGAACATCGGGAAATTCGCGCCCGACGCGCAGCAGGGGGATCAGCGGCGTGTTGCCAATCGTCCGCAACAACGCATCGGACTCCGCCGACGGCAGCAGCGAGGCTTCCTCCATCGTCAGGCGGGCTTGTCGCCCTTGGCAATCGGCGCGTTGACCAGATTGCCCCATTCGGTCCACGAACCGTCGTAATTCTTCACACTCGGGTAGCCGAGCAGGTACTTCAGCACGAACCACGTGTGCGCCGAACGCTCGCCGATGCGGCAGTAGGCGATCGTGTCGTCGTACGGGGTGACGCCGTGGCTGCGATACAATTCCAATAACGTATCGTGGTCCTTGAACGTGCCGTCTTCCTTGACCGCCTGCGCCCACGGGACATTCAGTGCGGTGGGAATGTGGCCGCCGCGTTGGGCTGTTTCCGTCATCCCCGGCGGGGCTATGACCTTGCCGGTGTACTCGTCGGTCGACCTCACGTCCACCAAGTTGAACTTGCTCTCTTTGATTGCCTGGGTCACATCTTCGCGGAATGCCCGCAGGGAAGAATCCGCCGGATGCGCGCGGTAAGCGGTCGCAGCGTACTTGGGCACGTCCTTGGTGAGCGGCCGGTTCTCCGCGACCCATTTCTTGCGTCCCCCGTTCATGATGCGGGCATCGCGATGCCCGTACAGTTTCAATTGCCAAAAAGCGTAGCACGCAAACCAGTTGTTGTTGTCCCCGTACAGAACGACCGTGGTATTTGTGTCGATGCCGGACTCGCTCATCAGCTTCTCAAACGCCTCCTGCGTGAGCACGTCGCGGCGGATACTGTCGCAGAGTTGGCTCTGCCAGTTCCAGGCAATGGCCCCCGAAATATGCCCTTGCTCGTAGGCCGACGTGTCGACGTCCACCTCGACAACGCGCACGTTTGGATCGGTCTTGTGCTGTTCAACCCAATCGGCTGACACGAGAACATCCGGATGAGAATAGGGTTTCGTCATAAATCATACCTCACGGTTTTCGCGCGTTTAGCCCGATTGTGAAATGTGCGGCCCAACAACGTTCTACCCAGTATACCATTACGATGCCTCGGGGCAACCACGAGTTTCGGCTGCGCAAGGACCGAGGCTAGTGGAACCGTCTGCTACGGCACGAGCCGGACGCGGTAGAAGCGAGAGGAGAAGTTGGTCACGGCACCCGCGTCGAGGTAGTTGGTCGTCGAGCTGACAGCATTCGTGACGATGAAGATGTCGATGAGATTATTTGTGTCGTAGCCGGAGCTGGCTGTCCCTTGCAATGCGTTGGTCGTGCCCTGCAGGGCGTTGGTCATGCCGATGCTGTTTGTCCAACTGATAAGGATATCGTTGCCCTGCTGCGCAATACCAGTGATCTGAAGCACCGACGATGTGGGGGGTGCTATTACTGGCAATGCCGGCACTGCCAGCGAGAACAAGACGCCATTGGCTACGCCATACAACGTCGAGTCGGACAGGACCAGCGAGCCCTTGGGATTGCCGCCGAGCGCGCCGCCACTACCAAAGTTGTACAGGACTTGGTAACTGGTGCCGTCGGTGTTGATCTGGAACACCGTCCCGAGGTTGTTACTCCCGCCGTACTGCGTCGTCCCGTACAGCGTCGAATTGGACAACGTCAGTGGGCCGTAAGGAGTGTAGCCATCAGCCACAGTCAGACCGAATCCATACAGGATCGCGAATCCGGTGCCGTTGGTGTTGATCTGGAACACCGTCCCGTGGGAGTGGTCAGCCCCCGAGGTCGTCCCGTACAGTGTCGAGCCGGACAGGATCAAGCCACTGAGTGGAACGTAACCATCGCCAGGCGTATTGGAGAAGTGGTGTAGAACTGAGTAGCCACTGCCGTCGGTGTTGATCTGGAACACTGTCCCGAAGTTGTTGCTGCCGCCGGAAGATGTCGTCCCGTACAGCGTCGAGCCGGCCAAAAGGAGCGGGCTGTTGGGATTCGAACCATCGGGAAAGGTGTTGTTGACGAGGCCGGTGACGATGTTCGTGTCGAATTCAGTGTCGATGTTGGTGTCGATGTCAGTGACAACGTTGGTCACCGAGTCCTGGATGTTGGTGGTGATGTAAATAACGATGTTGGTGGTGACGTAAGTGACGACGTTGGTGGTAATATTGGTGATGATGCCTGCGAAGACGCTACCACCGAAGACGTGCAAGTTGGCGCAGTCGCTGCCATTGGTCTCAATCGCGAACAGGGTTCCGCCGTTGCCGGTGTCTATCGCTCCGAGTCCGAAAAGAGTTGTGCCCGACAGAATCAATGCGCCGTACGGGTTCTCGGCCACCCAGGGGAGAAAGGAGAAAAGAATCGCATAGTTCGTACCGGGGCAGTTGGTGCTGATCTGGAACAACGTGCCAGCATTATAACTGTTCCCGCCGAGGGACGTCGTCCCGTACAGCGTCGAGCCGGACAACACCACTGGGCCATCGGGATTGCCGCCGTCATCATTTCCCCCGCCGAAAAAGTGCATCGTGCAGAATCCGGTGCCATTGGTGCTCATCTGGTATACCGTGCCGTTGCCGCTCCCACCGCCAGCGGTTGTCCCATAGAGAGTGGAGCCGGACAGCATCAAATCGCTTGGCGCTGCGCCGCCGAGGCTAGTGAGCACTGTGTAAGTCTGAGCGCGTGTTGCGGTGGCGACAGCCAGCAGAAACGCCGCGCTGACGCATGCGACTCTAAATGGCAACCGTCCGGCTGTTTGCAGAGAGATTGAGGGATGTAAGATTGACGATCTTGACAAAAGCGCCTTCACCATAAACACCACCTAGTTGAGCGCGGACTCTACCCATGGGCAGGCCGGAAAGCAAGACAATATCAGCCTTTCAGGGCAATTTTGGGTTTCCGCCTGCCCTCGTAACACCTGGGCAACACTCACTACGACATCGCGCAACCGCTTGCTGCGCAAGATGGTGGAGATGAGGGGATTTGAACCCCTGACCTCCTCGTTGCGAACGAGGCGCTCTCCCAACTGAGCTACATCCCCAACCGAAATGCACCGCCACCATTCCAAAAAAAACCCTGTCAGTCAAGCCCAGCCGCCTCTGTTTCCCGACTGGCACGTGCCCTGCTCAATATGCCTCCCATGAAACACAACGCGGCGAAGGCTAACAGCAAGAACCCCCCAACGCTGGCCGATTTGATTGCCACCGTAAACCAACTCACGCGTGACGAACAGCTTGGTGCCTACATCGTTGCCGACCTCATCAACTCGCGTAAGATCCGTCTGGAGGGCGAGTTCCGCGGCCAGCGCGTCGTCGTTTCAGAATAGTTCCATCGGCTGGCTCAACCGCCGGTCCGATCTCAGGCCTGCAAAAAAGTCCTCCCTTTTTTGCTCATTTTTGCCATACTCGCGCAAAAATGAGCGTCCTATTTCGTCCCCACCACCAAATCGTCGTCGGCGTTGTCCATCTGAAACCTCTTCCCGGCTCCCCCAAATGGGGCCGTAACCTCAAATCGGTCATCGACCACGCCCTTGCCGACGCCAAGGCCTACGAACGCGGCGGGGCCGACGCTGTCATCGTCGAAAACTTCGGCGACGCGCCGTTCACCAAATCCCGCGTCGGCCCGGAGACCGTCGCCGCGATGTCCGCCGCCGGTTCCGCCGTGCGCGCCGCCATCAAACTGCCGCTGGGCTTCAACGTCCTGCGCAACGACCCGCAAACCGCCCTGGCGCTGTGCGCCGCCTGCAGCGGCAGTTTTATCCGCGTCAACGTCCATACCGGCGCGATGCTGACCGACCAGGGCGTCATCGAAGGCGACGCCTACGAAACCGTCCGTTACCGCGAACGAATTTGCCCGGCCGCGTCCATCTTCGCCGATGTCCACGTCAAACACGCCGTCCCTCTTGGCGACTTCGAGATCGAGGACTCGGCGCGCGACACCTTGGAGCGCGGGCTGGCCGACGCGCTGATCATATCGGGCACGGGCACGGGCAGGGTCGCCGACATCGCCGATGTCCAGCGCGTGCGCAAGGCCTGCCGGTCAGCGAAAATCCTCATCGGCAGCGGCATCAACGTCAACAACGTCCGCGAGTTCCTCCGCTATGCCGATGGCGTGATCGTCGGCACGTCGCTGAAAATCGACGGCAAATTGTTCCACCCGGTCGATCCCAAGCGGGTCGCGGCGCTCGTCAAAGCCGCTCGTGCGTGAACGCGATTCGATTGAGTCGTGACCTGTCCCGCTCCGGGCGGGGCTGGCCGGCCGTCGAAATTCTTTACGAGGACCACGACCTTTTGGCGGTGAACAAACCCGCGGGCCTGCTCGCCGTCCCGGACCGATTCGACAAGGCCAAGCCCGACCTGATGTCGTTGCTTCAGGCCGCCCGACCGGCCGAATCCCTGGCCAACGTTCATCGGCTCGACTTCAACACCAGCGGCGTGTTCGTCGTCGCGAAGAATCGCGAGGCGTTCCGAAATCTGGTCCGCCAATTTCGCAATCGGGAAACGCGAAAAACGTACGTTGCCATCGTGCGCGGCCGGCCAGCCGAATCACCGCTGACCATTGACCTTCCGATTGGCCGTCACCCCAAACTTCCGGGGCGCGCCCGAATCGATCACGCTCGCGGCAGCAGCGCGCGCAGCGTTGTCAGCATTCGGGAAAAATTCCGCGGCTTCACCTTGTTCGAGGTCGTCATCGAAACCGGCCGGATGCATCAAATCCGCGTCCATCTCCAAGCCTTCGGCTGCCCGCTCGTCGGCGACACCGATTACGGCGGCGCGCCCTTGCTCCTGTCCCAACTCAAGCGCCGTTACAAACCCAAGGACGACGAACCCGAACGCCCGCTTCTCGACCGTCCCGCCCTCCACGCCGGGCAGTTGACGTTGCTGCATCCGTCCACGGGAAAACCATTCACCATCACCGCCCCTTGGCCGAAAGATTTGACCGTGGCGGTGAAGTATCTGCGCAAATACGCCGGTACGTGACCGAAATCCCTCCAGAAAACATGTCATTCTGAGCGAAGCGAAGAATCTCTAGGACTTTGCGCGGGTTAAGTTCTGTCTTCGAGATACTTCCCGACTTCAGACCAATAGGCTTGTGTTCTGCCATGGGAAACGGGATGGGGCATTAGCAGAACAACCACGAACTCAACGTCGCGTTCCAGCAATCGCCTTAGCCGTGCTTTAAGATCTGACATTTCGACGTTTGCCGGCTTCACGTATCGCCTCAAAGAGGTCGAGAGCGCTCTGATGGGCCTCAATTCGCTCCGCAGGCGTCCGTCGCAGGCTAATCTCCAGCAGGTTCATGTCGCAGCCGTATGCCTCAGCCGCCGCCCAAGCATCCTTCCTTGCCTTGGGCTTGGCCCTCGAATGTCGCTTGGCGCAGGCCTTCTTCACAGCGGCGGTTTTTCGGTTTCGACCCTTTGCCGCTGCTCAAATAGGTAGCGGTTCAGCGCGTTCAAATACGCTTGAGCGCTGCCTTCGATGATGTCGGTCGATGTACCCTTGCCGATAACAATCTTCGCTGCATCCCCATTGAACTGCACGCGCACCGTCACTTCACCAATGGCGTCCTTGCCGCGTGTGACGCTCTTGACGCTGTAATCGGCAAGGCTGCCCCTCACTCCCGTGATGCGGTCGATGGTCTTCAGCATCGCGTCGATTGGCCCGTCACCGGTCCCGGCATCGGCAATCGGTTCCTTCTTGTCGGCGCGAATGAGGCGCACCGACGCAGTCGGGATTTCGCCCGTGGTCACGCTGAGGTAGCCCAGTTTCCACACCTGCGGCACCTCGGTGAACTGGCCCTCGACAATGGCCATCACGTCCTCGTCGTACACCTGTTTCTTCTTGTCGGCGAGCGCCTTGATTTGCTCGGTAATGCGGCGGACCTCGTCCTCACTGAGTTTGTAGCCCATTTCATCGAGTTTCTTGCCAACCGCATGATGCCCCATGTGTTTTCCCCAGGTCAGTTCGCTCGTGCGGCCCACGTCCTCGGCGTGCATGATTTCGTACGTGCCCCGATACGCCATCACGCCGTGCTGGTGAATCCCCGCTTCGTGCGCGAATGCGTTGTCGCCGACGATCGCCTTGTTGCGTTGCACCACCATGCCCGTCATGTGCGACACCAACCGGCTGCTGCGATAAATCTGCGAACTGTCGATGTTCGTATAATACCCGCCAAACGCATCCTTGCGCACCTTGAGCGCCATGACGATCTCCTCCAGCGAGGCGTTGCCCGCGCGCTCGCCGATGCCGTTGATCGTGCACTCGACCTGCCGCGCGCCGTTCTGCATCGCCGCCAACGAATTCGCCACCGCCAGCCCGAGATCGTTGTGACAATGAACGCTGATAACCGCATTCCCGATATTCGGGACGTGGTCGAACAGATGTTTGATGAGCGCCCCGAACTGATGCGGCGCGGCGTAGCCAACCGTGTCGGGGATGTTGACCGTTTTCGCCCCGGCCTCGATGACCGCGTGGGTCACCTCGGCCAAAAACTCCGGCTCGGTCCGCGAGGCGTCTTCGGGCGAGAACTCGACGTCCTTGCAGTAGCCCAGCGCGCGCTGGACGCCTTCCACGCTGCGCTTGAGGATTTCGTCCTGCGCCATCTTGAGTTTGAACTCGCGATGGATCGCGCTGGTGGCGAGGAACACGTGAATCCGTCCGCGGTCGCCCGCGGGTTTCACCGCCTCGGCGGCGCGGTCGATGTCTTTATCGACGCATCGCGCCAAGCCGGCAATGCGCGGTCCCTGGATCTCGCTGGCAATGGCTCTTGCGGCCTCGAAATCGCCGTCGCTGGCAATCGGGAAGCCCGCCTCGATGATGTCCACGCGCAACCGCGCCAACTGCCGCGCCACCTCGAGTTTCTCGCGCATGTTCATCGACGCGCCGGGGCATTGCTCGCCGTCGCGCAATGTCGTGTCGAATATCAATATTTGCTCGCTCATGACTGCTCCTTTCTAACGCAACCGCCGAAGCAGGGAAATAAAAAACCCACCCCGACGATCCGCGTCGGGATGGGTTCTTGGTTTCTTCTGAGTAGACCTCAGCCCACCGTCCCCGAACGCGTTCGGGACGCCAGCAGAGCCAGCAACAGGCTAAGGTTTCGATTCATTGTGCGCATACGTCTAGCAGATCGCGCGCCATAAGTCAAGCTAGGATCAAAGCTCCAGGATCATTTCCGGACCGCCAGCACCACGCCGCCGGCGATGAAGGCGATAGGCAGAACAATTGCGAACAGCGTCTCATTCTTCATCCAGTCGCCAAAGAACGATTTGTCCATGAATGGATTACTCACAGTCGTGCTCTCGTGTTTGCCGAACGGATTCGTCAGCGTCGTGCTGTTCTTGTTCGAATAATCGTACCGCGCATAGGCGAAGCTGAGGATCGCCAGCACGATGCCCACCGCGAGGAAGTTGAATCGTTTGCGCATAATTTTAGCCTCCAGGTAAACGCCCGCGAAGTGTACCACAGTTCACGCGAGCACGCCTCCCGAACTCGCGTTGGTGACCTCCCTCTGGTAGCGGGCCAGCCAGCCGGTCAATTCGCGTTTGACGGGTTGAAACATCTTTCTACGCGCCGCCAGTTCCGATTCGGAAACGAGGATATCGATCCTGCGATTCGGGAAATCGATCCGCAGCCGATCGCCCCCGCGCAGGAGACCAATCGGACCACCCTCTGCCGCTTCGGGGCTGACGTGGCCGATGCAGGCGCCGGCCGTGCCGCCGCTGAATCGGCCGTCCGTGATCAACGCAACCTTGTTGCTCAGACCCATGCCGACGATGTAGCTGGTCGGGCTGAGCATTTCCTGCATGCCGGGGCCGCCTCGCGGACCCTCGTTGCGGATGATAACGACGTCGCCGGCTTTCACCTTGCCGCCGAGGATACCGGCGCAAGCGTCTTCCTGACTCTCAAAAATGACGCACGGGCCTTCAAAGACGAATTTCTCGCCGCAATACTTCTTGAAGTCATCGCTGATACCGGCGGTTTTGACGACGCTGCCTTGCGGGGCGAGTTGGCCGTACAGAATCGCCAGGCCGCCGTCCTTCGAGTACGCGGTGGACGAGGTGCGGATGCAGTCGGTCGCACTGAACAGGAACGCCGGGTCAAACGGCATCAAACCGGCCGACTCGGCCTTGGCCAGCTTGGCCGGGTTGGTCAGGATGGCGGCCCGCCGGATCTCCCAGTTCTTCATCCGCTTGATCAGGCAGACGGCGACAGGCTGCCGCCCCCCGGACTTCTCGTATCTCCATACGATCAGAACCGGGTCCTTGCGGAGCTGCCCGAGTTCTTCGCGGAGAAGGCCCTTGCTCTCCTGAAGCGTCTTTTCCAGGAAGGCGGCGATGGCTTCCTTGCCGACAATGGGTTCCTGCCCCTCGATGTCGAGCCGGGCCTTGGCCGCAAACAGTGCCACTTGTTCCGGTATCTGGGCCGAATTGAACGCGGCGGCTTTGCGCCAGAGCGTGATGGCCCGTTCATCGCCGGGGAAAAACAGCATCGGTTTCGGGATCAGATTCCCGCTGGCGGTCCGGGCAGCGGGCCCCAGTTTGTCATGCGGATCGAGCACCAGCGCCGATGCGCCGGAGATGCGAACCGCTTTGGCCCAGGCACTGCAGGATTCCGAGCGGACATCCCATTCGTCAATATTCTCGCCAATCGTTTTGCCGGTGACCGTCTTGCAGGTGAGCGTCAGTGCCCCCATGCGCTTTAGTTCGCCAAGAATGGTGTGAATGCCGCCCGCCCGGTGAACGTCCTGGACGTGATAGTTGGACGATGGCGAGACCTTGCACAGGCACGGCACGCGACGCGAAATGGCGTCGATGCGCGCGATGTCGTACGACAGACCGGCTTCGCGGGCGATCGCCAGCGTGTGCAGGACCGTGTTGGTCGAGCCGCCCATCGCTACATCCAGCGCCAGCGCGTTGTCAAATGCCTCCAACGTGGCGATGTCGCGCGGCTTCAGGTCATACTCGATGAGTTTGAGAATCGCGCGCGCCGCCCGCAAGTATAGGGCCTCGCGTTCCTTGGAAACGGCCAGCACCGTGCCGTTGCCGGGCAACGCCATGCCCAGCGCCTCGCACAGGCAGTTCATCGAATTCGCCGTGAACATGCCGGAGCACGAACCGCACGTCGGGCACGCGCTCTGTTCGAGCTTCCGCAGTTCCGCCTCGGTGATCTTGCCGGCCTGAAGTTCGCCCACGGCCTGGAACACGGAGATCAGGTCGGACTTCTTCGTGGCGGCGCCGAGATACGCAGGCAGGTCCCCGGTTTGCTGTTCGACGATGCCGGCCGCCATCGGACCGCCGCTGACGAAGATGGTGGGAATATTGACGCGCATGGCCCCCATCAACATGCCGGGCACGATCTTGTCGCAGTTCGGAATGCAGATCATGCCGTCGAAACAGTGCGCCTTGAGCATTGTTTCCACGCAGTCCGCAATCAGTTCCCGCGATGGCAACGAGTACTTCATGCCGCCGTGGCCCATCGCTATGCCGTCATCCACGCCGATGGTGTTGAACAGAAACGGCACGCCGCCGGCCTCGCGCACAAACCGCTTGATGAGCGCGCCAACCTCGTTGAGGTGGGCGTGGCCGGGAATGCAATCGGTGTAGCTGTTGGCGATGGCGACAAACGGCTTGTTGAAATCTTCCTCAGACTCAATGGCGCCGGTTGCCCGCAACAGGCTGCGGTGTGGCGCCCGTTCGGCGCCTCGCTTGATCGTGTCGGAGCGCATGATGCTAATTCCTTTCGCGGTTGACCCGGACCGGACTATACCTTCATCCGGCCCCGGCGACAACTGCCGGTTTCGGGCTGGAGACAAACGAGCCGGCGGACGCAGCAATGGCGTCCGCCGGCTCGCGGCAACATGGCTCGTTCAGAGGATCAACCGCTACGCCCCGTGATTCCCTTGGTCCCACCGGAGATGACCCGGGCCTTCTCCTTCGGACGCAGGGCGCGGACGGCGGCGCCAGCCTGCCACATCTCGGAGTTGCGCATGGCGGCGAGTTCGCGGGCGATCCGTTGCGGATAGTTCCTGGCGCCGCAGACTTTGATCACGCGCTCGGCTTCCTTGCCGGACGCGACGCGTCCATACAGTTTCCTGAAGACCGGCAGGACGGCCCGCTTGAATTTCGGCTTCCAATCCAGCGCGCCCCGCTGGGCCGTGGCGGAGCAGTTGGAGTACATCCAGTCCATGCCCTTTTCGTCGACGAGCCGGATGAGGCTTTGGGTGAGTTCCTCGATGGTTTCATTGAATGCTTCGCTCGGGGTATGGCCGTGGCCGCGCAGCACGTCGTACTGCGCCTCCATGATGGCCGCCAGGCATCCCATCAATACACCGCGCTCGCCGGTCAGGTCGCTGTTGGTTTCATGCGGGAACGTCGTGGGGAACAGGAAGCCCGACCCAATGGCGATCCCGATGGCCAGGCAGCGATCCTTGGCGCGACCGGTGACGTCCTGATGAACGGCAAAGCTGGAGTTGATCCCGGCGCCGGACAGGAAGTTGCGGCGAACGTTCAGGCCGGACCCTTTCGGCGCAACCATGATCACATCGACGTTCTTCGGCGGAACGACGCCGCTCTTCTTGCGGTAGGTGATCGAGAAGCCGTGCGAGAAATACAAGGCATCGCCCGGTTTCAGGTGCTTCTTGACCGCCGGCCAAATCGCCCGCTGGGCGGCGTCGGAAACCAGTATTTGAATGATCGTGCCCTTCTTGACGGCGGTTTCGATGTCGAACAGGTTCTTGCCGGGCACCCAGCCGTCGGCAACCGCCCGGTCCCAGTCGCGCTTGAACTCGCGGGCCTGGCCGACAATGACATTGAACCCGTTGTCTTTCATGTTCAGCCCTTGGGCCGGACCCTGGACGCCGTAACCGATGACAGCAATAACCTCGTTCTTGAGGATGCTGCGGGCTTTGGCCAGCGTAAACTCCTTGCGCGTGACGACTCGTTCCTTGACGCCTCCAAAATCAATGATTGCCATAATCGATGTTCTCCATTGCTGATTGTTCGATGCTGAGATTCTTCGCCCGACCCAGGGATTCCCAATGGCCGCGCCGCTTCACTTGCGCGGCATCGCCACTTTCCCCGTCCGCGTGATGTCGCGGATACCGAACGGTTCCATCAAGTCCAGAAACGCGCCGACCTTCGATTCGTCGCCCGTGATCTCGATCGTCAATGCCTTGTGCGCGACATCGACGATCTTCGCCCGGAAGATGTCGCAAATCTGCATGATCTCGGGGCGCGCCTTGTTGTCGGCGCCGACCTTGATCAGCACGAGTTCGCGATCGACATACTCTCCGTCACGAAAATCCTGCACCTTGATGACGTCGACGAGCTTGTTGAGCTGCTTGGTGACCTGCTCCAGAACCGTGTCGTCGCCTTTCACCACGATCGTCATGCGGGACTGGGTCGGATCCTGCGTCGGGGCAACGTTGAGTGAGTCGATGTTGTATCCGCGGCCGCTGAACAGCCCCGAAATGCGGGTCAACACGCCAAATTTATTCTCGACCAAAACTGACAGGGTATGCCTCATAGAGCGCCCCGCTTATACGGCAATTCCCGCTGCCAATCAACCCCCATTTCTGCCGCCCACGGTACCGGGTTCCCGTTCATCTCGAAACCAGCCTGCCCAGCTCGAACTGCCTGCCCAGATGCGACATCAACCGGCGTTCCGCCGCGCGCATCCGGCGGCGCTGAGCCGCGGTAAGGTCGTTGTACCCGTGAACATGGAGGATGCCGTGTACCACGTACAAAGCCAGTTCGCGCCCCGGCGTCGTGCGGTATCGCCTGGCTTGCACCACGGCGCGTTCCACCGAAACGACCAACTCGCGCTGCCCTTCCCCGTAATCGAAACTCAGCACGTCCGTTGGCCCCTGCCTGTGGTGGTATTGCGCGTTGAGTCTTGCGATGGCGGCATCGTCCACCAGGACAATGCCCAGCGGCGCGTCTTTCCCCCCGGCCCGATCCAGCGCGCCTTCCGCAATTTGGGTCAACAAGCCCGTCTCGATCTTCCACCGACGCTGGCGATTGGAGACGGCGACCCTCTCCCCCCTGTCGTCGTGGGTCATGCCGCGTGCGGCCTGCCGTTGCCGTTCGCCGCCGATTCCTGCCGACGCCGTTCCCGTTCTTCTTTGAACTTGGAATACGCGGAGATGATCTTCTGCACAAGCTCGTGGCGGACCACGTCGTGTTCATCCAGGTAAACAATCTCCAGGCCGGGAATCTCCGTGAGAATGCCCTGGATCTCGATCAGCCCCGACATCTTGTGCCCCGGCAGGTCCACCTGGGTGATGTCCCCCGTGATCACCACCTTGGAATCGAATCCCATTCGCGTCAGGAACATCAACATCTGCTCGCTCGTCGTGTTCTGCGCCTCGTCCAGAATCACATACGCATTGTTCAGCGTCCGCCCGCGCATGTACGCCAACGGCGCGATTTCAATGACGCCCCGCTCCATGTTCCGCTGGATCTCGTCGGGGTCCATCATGTCGTACAGCGCATCGTACAACGGACGCAGATACGGACTCACCTTCTCTTCCAGTGTCCCCGGCAGAAACCCCAGCGCTTCGCCCGCCTCGACCGCCGGCCGACACAAAATAATCCGCCCCACCCGGTCGCTGCGCAGCGCGTGCACCGCCATCGCCATCGCCAGATAGGTCTTGCCCGTCCCCGCCGGCCCGATGCTGATCACGATATCGTTCTTGCGGATTGCCTCCAGATACCGCTTCTGTCCCTGCGTTTTCGGGATGATGGGCCGCTTCCGCGTCGAGACATCCACCCGGCCTTCATGCAATTCCTGCATCTTCAGCGGTTCCCCGCGCGAGATGGCGCTGACGGCCCGGCTGAATTCCTGCCGACGAATCACCGTGCCACGCGCCACGGCCTGCTGCAGCTCGGTAAACAGGGATTTCGCCCGCTCGATGTCTTCCGCCGAGCCTTCAACGTTGATCCAACCGTCGCGGGCGGTGACCTTCAGATTGAACAGGTCTTCAACAAGTCGGAGGTTCTTGGGCTCGCTGGCGTACAGCGATTGCGCTTGCCGCGCATTGTCGAAATGCAGTGTCTCGCTGGCCATGGGTCGCTAAAGCGTCATTCCCTCACGCACCAAAAACATACTGCATCCATCCGCCCTTCGCAACCCGACCACTGCCGTCCGACCCTACGTTTCCGGAATGACCAGCACCTGGTTGATGTAGATCTTGTTGGGATTCTTGATCTTATCCTTGTTGGCCCGATAGATCCGCGGCCACTTCAACGGATTGCCATAAACCTTGCCGGCAATCTTCCACAGCGAATCCCCCCTCCGCACCACGTACTTGGTCGGCCTTTCCGCCACCGTGACCTTCGGCGGCTCGTTCTCGACGATCGTCGGCGCAGCCGCCTCCGCCGGCGGCAACGGCGTGATCTGCTCAACCACCGGCTCCGTCTCCGCCGCCGGCCGACCCAGTATGTAACCGCGATTCCCCCACTGGCCGCGGTCCACCCAGTAATGCCGACGCCAGTTCGGGTAATGGTCCTTAACGAAATCCGCCCAATCCGGCTCCAGCTCGGGCTTCTCCACCACGTCCATCCCCTTGAGAAACTCGCTCTTCTGCTGCTCGTTGACGGGCGTCATGCGCTTCTGTTGCGTCGCGCATCCGCCCAGAACCAACGCCGCCCCTCCCGCGAGGGCCAAGCACAAGAAAATCCTTGAAAAACTCTTCTTCATATCAACGCCTTCCTCCTTGCATTACGTCCTTGGTGATAACACCATCCCCCACCACCGTCAACGCCTTTTTCGGCACCGTCCCGCCCGCTTCGGACAGTTGAACAGCGCGCCTGCCCCGATTTCTAGTCGGGGTCCCGCCTGCCTGCCCCGATTTCCCTTCGGGGTTGTCGTTCTAGTGGAACGGGCATCTTGCCCGTTCGGCGCTAACCGAGCACGCGTTTCGCCTGCCTGCCCCGATTTTTACCCCGAATTTTACCCCGAATCCTTTTCGGGGCCGAGATCGGAGCCCACATCGGGGCGTCCCGCCCACCTCGAACAGTTGAACAGCGCGCCTGCCCCGATTTCTAGTCGGGGTCCCGCCTGTTGCCGTTCTCCTCCCATTGCCGCCCCCCAAACCCACTCGATCCTCACGTATCCGTCTCAAACAGGGCCCCAAAAAACAAAACAAACCCACCGAATTTTCGGCCATCAGAAATACACAACCTGCTATTCCCCAATCACATCCATTCGCACTTTCGACCCTGGTAATTTGGGTTTGTTTGGCAAAATGAGTGTTTTCGCGCACCCCCTTCCCCTCTGTAGCCGCGAATCCTTACCCCGATTCCGAATCGGGGCCATTCGCGGGACCCCAAACCGCCTTCTCTCGCCGTAGCTTCAGCGACGGCGGACGAACCCAGAACCATTCCCCCATTTCAAAGAGCGCGCGGGAGAATATCCCACCCCGATATAATAGTCAATTACAAAATCGTAAAAATATATCCTCGCACCCATCTCCATGCTTTTGTAGCCGCGAATCTCATTCGCGGAGCCGAGCGCCGCGCCCGCCCTCCATTGACCATCTACCATCCACCATTAACCCTGCCCCCGTCCTTCCCCTCCCTCCGCTGTTGTAGGCCGTGTGCCCCCACACGGCGCTGCCGCCCACCTTGAACCCCGAACCGTTAAGCTTGCTTGCCAAATCCGCCACTTGTAGACTGCGATTTCGCATGAGCGCCGCCAAGGCTGGACAGCTAAGTCTTAATATCCGCACAGAGACGGAACCCGCTTGGATGTCTTGCCGGGGTGTCTTCACTTTTAGTTACCTGCGTCAGCATCTGGCCCAATCGCAGCACTTTCCGACCGCTCGGGAGGCCGAAAAACTCTACGGCGTCGAAGGCCAAGGCCCCTTCGACGAATTTTGATGGTCTACGGGCTCCGCCCTTCACCAATCCGCTCACTCACCGCTCCTCAAACCACGCGAACCCAGGCAGCCGGCTACTTGCCCCCTAAAAACATCCTTCCCCTTCCCTGCTCGCCCGTATCCTTTCCGTGTCTCCGCTGATACCTTTCACTGAAAGGTATCACCTCCATAGCGGTTTATGGATAGCGCTATCCATAAAACTTCCTGCTGTTACCGCGTGGCGATCCGTGTGAATCCGTGCCGACTTGCCAGCCAATTGCCCGAATCTCCGCCACGCCTTTCTGACTCCTGAATTCTGACTCCTGACCTCTACCGCCGCGCCCCCTTCGTGACTTTTTCGTGCCTTCGGGTGAATCCCTCTGCCATCCGTGCTATGCTAAAAATTTAGCACCTCGCTTTTCGCTCCTCCCTCCACGCTCCTCATCGCCCGGTGCCCTCGCTTCCCCACATACTTGGGCACCTATGAACTTAGACACTTGGGCACAAGCTTCGTAAAATCTCCTTCCCCTTCCCCGCTCGCCCGCTACAATGCCGCCACAACCGGAGGCGCATTCATGGACCTGATTCTTCGCAACCCAAACTGCGCAGAGACGAGACGGACACCTAAGAGAATGTCGCAAGGCCGGAATCATTTCCTCGTTCGCACAATCGTTTCCTTCGCGATATTTGCCTGTGCTGGCTGCATGATCCCTTATTCGGGCCCCTTGCGCTCGCAGGTCCGGAAGGATTACCTCAACCGCTCGGCGCTACTTCAACGAGATTGCCTCCTCGTCGAATATGTCGGCAACGGGCCGGAATCTTTACTTTCGCTGTATGATAACCAGGGCCGGCCAACCCAATACGTGGCCTTCGAATTGTATTGGATCTTCCGTCTCTTCCGAGGACCAGACTACCGCGTTGGCTCCGAGCAGTTTTTTGATGTCTCCCGCTTTCCGAGCCGCCTGTACTATCTGTCGACGAACGTGAACAACTCGTACACCAGGACCTTGGGGCCCATAGACCATCCGGAACAACAAGTTGTCGTCGGCCCCCTTGCAAAATACCCGCTCGCAAAAGGCACGACCGTTTTCGTTAGGAAATTCCACAGTGAATGGTTCGGAGGCGATTCGTTTTCGCCCGTAGTGGAGCAACTCGACGTCGTATTAAGCGTCACCATCCCCGATTCGACCAACCGCGTCGATGCGCTCTGTTCCGTGGACCAATTCGTGAAGATCGTGGAACCTCAACCGTAATCGCTGGGCGTTTGGCTCGGTGCCCGGGGCATTCACCCGGCAGGTTGGAAAAAATCCTTCCGCTTCAGCCCCCGCCCGCTACAATGCCGACGCAACCGGAGGCGCATTCATGGACCTGATTCTTCGCAACGCCCGCGTGCGCGGTCACGACAAACTTATCGACATCGCCGTCAACAACGGCCTCATCGCCAAAATCGCCCCAAAAATCTCGGCGCGCCCGCGTTCTACCCCGCGCCGAGCGGGGCAGGTGATCGACTGCGCCGGCAAACTCGTCTCCCCGCCGTTCACCGACATCCATGTCCACCTCGACGCCGCGCTCACGGTCGGCCAGCCCCGATCCGATCGGGGCCAGCCCCGCTTCAATCAGACCGGCACGCTCCTCGAAGGCATCGAGATTTGGGCCGAACGCAAAAGGTCGCTCACGTTCGACGACGTGAAACGCCGCGCCTCGCTCGCCGTGAAATGGGAACTCGCCCACGGCGTCACCCGCATCCGCAGCCACGTCGATGTCTGCGATCCCGAACTCACCGCCGTGAAAGCCCTGCTCGAAGTGAAAAGGGAATTCGCCGGTCTCGTCGACATCCAGCTCGTCGCCTTCCCCCAGGACGGCATCTACGCCTTCCCCAACGGCGAATCGCTCATGGAACGCGCCATGGACCTCGGCTGCGACCTCGTCGGCGGCATCCCCCACCACGAAATGACCCGCGACGACGGCGTGGCCGACGTGAAATTCGCCTGCGATCTCGCCCAGCAGTTTCAGGCGAAACTCGACCTGCACATCGACGAGACTGACGACCCGAATTCGCGGTTCACCGAAGTCCTGGCCGCCGAGACGATCAAGCGCGGCCTCGGCGGTCGCGTCACCGCCAGTCACACCACCTCCATGCACAGCGTGGACAACGCCTACGCGTTCAAACTCATCCGTCTCATCAAACGCGCCGGGCTGCACATGGTCACCAACCCCTGCGACAACTCCGTCCTTCAGGGCCGGTTCGACACCTACCCGAAACCCCGCGGCCACACCCGTGTAAAAGAATTGCTCGCCGCCGGCGTCAACGTCGCCATCGGCCACGACTCGATCATGGACCCGTGGTACCCGCTCGGCGTCGGCGACCCCGTTCAGGTCGCGTTCGTGTGGATTCATTACGGACAAATGAGCGGCATGAGCGAGATCCCGCAGGTCTGGGACATGATCACGCAAAACCCGGCCAAAGCGTTCGGCGCCACCGACAAAGAGTACGGCATCGCCGCCGGTAATCCCGCCGACCTCGTCCTCCTCGACGCCGAAACCGAATTCGACGCCCTCCGCCGCATCGCCCCGCGCCTCCTCGTCCTCCGCAACGGCCAAATCGTCGCCCGCACCACCCCCAGCCAAACCTTCCTTTGTCCCAAGGGCTGGAAGAAGGAAGTCATCGATTTCCGACCGACACATTTGTAGGGCGAGCGTCTCGCTTGCCGTCGTTAGGAGGGACGCGCTCCTGCGCGTCCGCTTGGCGCCGGGCGGCGGTGCGGCGTAGCCAGCGGTCAGTGCGCCGGGCCGTTCTCCAAGATCGGGTAGGCGACGGCGGTGAGATGCGAATTGATCGCCTTCAGATTGGTCAACACATCGAGATGGATCGCGCTGGTCTCAAACGATTCCGTCAGTCCCTCGCGCAGGCGTTGAAAATGCCGGTTGCGAAGATCGCGTTCCAATTCATTAATCTCGCGCTTGCGCTCGAGCAGTTGGTTGGCCAGCGTCTTGTCCTGGCTGGCAAATGCGGAAATTGCGATCTCGAAATTCTCCAGTACCTTCTGAAAAAACCCGTCCAACTCGAGGGCCCCTTCCTTCGAGAAGTCCACGCGCGTCGTGATCTTCTTCTTGGCCAGGTCAACGAGATTTTTGTCGATGATGTCGCCGATGGTTTCCAGCTCGGTCGCGAACGTGAGCAGCGCGACTTCGCGGCGTGAATCTTCCGTGTTCAGCGCTTGCTCCGACATTCGCGCGAGGTAGGTCTTGATTTCGTTGTTGAGCGAGTCGACCTTGTCATCCTCTTTCTGCACCTTCTCGCAAAGAGTTTCATCTTCTACCTGGAAACAACGATAGGCGCTTCGCAACATCTCCCGCACGATATCCGCCATGTGGAGGATTTCCCGCGTCGCCTGCCCCAATGCCAGCGGCGGGCTTTCCAGCGCGGCGAGATCGAGATAGCGCGCCCCGTCCTTGTCTTCCCGGGAGGGCCCGGCCGGGACCCATCTCTCCAGCGCCAGGCTGAGCCACGGCACCAGCGGCAGGAACACCAGCGCCAGGGCGACATTGAACGCGGTGTGAACGTTGGCGATCAACTGCGTGTCATGCGTCGGCCCGGCAAAGCTCAGCGGTTCCAGCCAGCGAATGACTTCCGGCAGCAGGGGGATGAGGATCGCCGTGCCCACCAGCTTCACGAACAAAATTCCCACCGCCATGCGGCGCGTGTCGGCCTGCGACACGCCGGCCAGCAGGGAGGTGATGCCGATGCCGATGTTGGCCCCGATCACAATATCGAGCGCCGCCGGCAGATGGATCACCTGTTGCGAGCACAACGCGATTCCGATGCCGATGGTCGTGGTGGAACTTTGCGTAGCGACCTGCAGAAGAACCCCAAACAGGATCAAGCAAACCGGATGATTTTCCAAAATCTTGATCAGTTCCAACACATCCGCGTTGTTCCTGACGGGCGCCACCGCCGTGGAAAGTGTCTGGATCGCCAGCAAAAGCAATCCGACCCCGAACAACGCCTGGCCCGTGCCCAGCACTTGCTGGCGCTTGCTCAGCAGATACAGGGGCACTCCGATGGCGATGAATACGGCGTTGTAGATGTAGAATCGAAACGCCAGGAGCTGCACGGTGATCGTAAAGCCCACATTCGCCCCCAGCATCAATCCCAGGATTTGCCGCAACGTCGCGTATCCGCCGCTGACTGCTTCCACGGAGAAAAGCGCCATCGCGGTGCTGCTGGGCGCCAGAATGGAAATGAGAAAGCCGGCCAGCATGGCGCGAAAACTTCCCTTGGTCGCCGCGTGGACAAGCCTGTGAAACCGGGAGCCAAACACACGGTCCGTCCCCTTGCGCAAACTGCGGATGCCAAACAGCATCAACGCAATTCCGGCGAGGAAATTGAAACAGCTCAGCAAATCCCGTTGCCTCCTTTGTCGCGCCGGTATGACGCGATAAATCTGGTGGCTAGGGTCAGAATCGAACTGACGACACCTGCATTTTCAGTGCAGTGCTCTACCAACTGAGCTACCTAGCCACCAAAACAGCGTGCCGACTCGGCTATTGCCACAGTCGCAGAATTGTTTGCGCGGCGCCACATTTCAAATACAACGTGCCACCCTACCCTGCAAGTTTTTTCGCCGCCTGATCCGTATGCCCTGCTTCAAACAGCGTGTTTGGTGCCATCGTGCCATCGTTACGCCCGCTACGGCAAGAAGTCCCGCCTCTCGCGAAGGAGAAGGCTTGCAAACGTCTGGACGGAGGCGATAACAAGGGAAGACATGTCACGCCCGGGCAGACAACAAGGCGTGCGGGAGACGCCGGCTTGGATAGAACCCCCAGGCATCGATCTCACCGCGATCCAAGCTCCCGCAGCTTCCCCCGTTAACAACCGCACTGCGATACGGGATCTGGGAACCATGTTCATCACTGAACCTCCAGTATGGAGGACGGCGTGAGCCCCTTCCGCCAAAAGCCCCGCGCGAGTCACCGCCTTGCGTTCCTCGGGTTGTTCGTGTTGTTTTGGTTGTCATTGATTAACCTGCCGACTGAAAGCCTCCTTCCCAAACTGGACAGTTCGTGGCAGGGCGCATTGAGTTACTGTGCGTCGAAGGGTCTGCAGTTCGGAAAAGACGTGGTCTTTACTTTCGGTCCGCTGGGATACCTCACTACCGACACGTACTCGGGCTATGCTGTGGCCAGCCGAATCGGTTGTGACCTCGTCCTCAAAGGCGTGTTTGGGCTGCTCTTGACCGCGCTCGCGCTGCGCCTCCGCCCCATTCTTCGATCGTGGTTCATCATGAACGCCGTTTTCTTTTCTCAGGTTTCTGCCGACGCGATCTACCTGTTTGTCATCCCCCTCTCTGCCTGTCACGTCGTCGAGTCACAATTATCTCCCGTGTTGTCTGTTGGTGTGGGAGCTCTCTTTGCGTTTGTTTCATTAACCAAATTCACCTTTTGCCTGCTTTGCGCGACCAGCCTGCTGATTATCGCCATACATGCCCTATCAAACCGCTACTGGCTTCGACTCGCTCCATTGATGGCGTCGTATCTGGCGTGCTTGGTGTTGTTCTGGTGCCTCGGTGGGCAACGATTGCCCGGCGTTGTTGCTTTCTTACGCGGCGCTGGCGCCGTGTCGTCCGGATACACCGCGGCGATGTACATCAACGAGCTTGGGCCGGCATTTTGGAGTGGCTTGGGCTCCGCCCTGGTGGCGGGAGGCCTGTGGACCGGTCTGGCGTGGGCCAGCGACGAAAAGCGGCGCGACCTGACGGTCCTGTGGCTTTTCTCCGCGGCCTTGTTTCTCGCCTGGAAAGAAGGCTTCGTGCGGGCCGACCAACACATGTACACCCTGTGCGCGTTTGTCTTGTTGGCAGAACCGGCGGCGTGGGCTGTGTTTCGTCCACCCGTAAAATGTCGGCGGTTGTTAATGAGTGTGACGCTCGTCGGGTTGATTTCTCCTTATGGACTCCTGCTTCTGATGCGTCCCCAGTTTGTTGCCGACTTGTTTCCGCGGGCGCGCGAACGAATTATTGAGAATGTCAGGGCACTCGTGCACCCGTCTGATTTTCTCGCCGCCCAAGAGCACGCGTTGTCTCAGAGCAAACGGAAAAACTCCCTGCCCGAATTGAAGCGCCTGATCGGCCAGGACTCAGTCGATGTATTCGGCCACGAACAGGCAATCGCGCTGCTAAACGACCTGAACTATCGGCCCCGCCCCGTGATTCAGGGCTACTCGGCTTACACGCCCTTTCTCATGGCGCTGAATCGCGGCTTTTATCAGGGACCCACAGCCCCTGCATTCGTCCTCTTCAAATTCCAAACCATTGACGACCGTTTGGTCGCCGCAGACGATGCCGGCGCGCTGGAGGTCATCCTGAGGAATTACGCGCCAATCAGCCTCGAAAATGAATATTGGCTCTGGAAGCGCAAACCAGCGGGGCCAACCCCGACCTCACATCGGCTCATCCGCGAAGGAACGGCGGCCTGGGGCGAACCACTGGCATTGCCCGGAACCCAGGGACCCGTCTGGTTCGAAGCGGACATCGACAGCACCTGGTTGGGGAAATTGCGCGAGTTCCTTTACAAACCCACAGCGGTCACGTTGACGATTGAGCTGAGGAATCACGACTCCGCCCGTTATCGACTGGTGGCCCCACTTGCCAAGAGTGGCTTTTTAATCAATCCGTTCCTCCGCGATTTGACTGATCTATCGGAGATGCGCCGGAATCCAGGTCAAATGAATGCGCTGTCCGTCACGTTGAACGTGCAGGATCCGGCGCGATTGCTGTACCGCCCGCGGTATTCCTACCGGCTTTACGCAACGGACGAACTCCCTCCAAGTCCATGAGAGCGTGATGCCGGTGGCGTCGCGCCCCGGCACTTGTGGCCGCGGGCCAGCTTGGCACACGAAACGCCCGCTGTCACACCCTCACCTGGTCAGTCTGGCACAAATCGCCGATAGCCTCCCTTTTCAATTTTTCAGAATCCATTGCGCCAGCGCAGGTTCCCGACACCGCAAAAAGACTGGCACCTCCAGTGCTAAAGAACCACGACGGAAATAATGAAGAATAGAAATGGAGGTGTTTAACATGGCACTGATTCGTTGGAGTCCAAGACGGGAAGTGTGGGATCCGTTTGACAGTCTCGCCGAAATCCACAACGAAATGGATCGGTTGTTTGGCCGGTCGCTGCGTTCTCCGGGTGGCCTGGAAGCTGTGTTCAGCCCGGCGATCGACGTTGCCATCGAGAAAGACAACGTCATCGTCAAGGCTGACCTGCCAGGCCTGACCAGGGACGACGTCTCGGTCACGCTGCAGGAGAACTATCTCACCATCAAAGGCGAGAAGAAGCAGGAGACCGAAAAGAAGGAGGCCAACTACTTCCTGAGCGAGCGCGTGCACGGTTCGTTCACGCGCGTCATCGAGTTGCCGGTCGCGGTCAACGCGGCCAGGATCGATGCCCGGTTCAAGGACGGCGTGCTGCAGGTCACGCTCCCGAAGACCGAGGAAGCCAAGCCGAAGCAGATCGAAGTCAAGGTCAGCTAACGGCGCAAGAGCATTACACACCGGGGCCGGGCTCGTTTACGGGCTCAGCCTCGGCGCTTTTGGCGGATGGATGCAGCAGGGCCGTCACCTCTTCCTGCACGTGCGCGAGTTGGTCCAGGCGCAATTTCGGATCGGGGATCGTGAAGGATTCGCCCGTCCGCGCGTGCTCGTAAACCAGCAACTCCGACCCGTTGTCCTCGCGCACCGTGTCGCGGTGTTTCAAAATCCGTTTCCGCTCCAGCATCACCGCCAGAATGTACCGCGCCGCCGCGTGCGAGGGGTCCGTCGATTCGACCAGTTTCCTCAACAGCGTTTCCGCCGTCTCCTTCTGGATCGGCTCCGGCGGGGGCGGCACCGGCGGTTTGTATTCTCCCTGCCAGTAGGAAATGACGCCCTCCCGCGCCGCATGGGCAAAGCACGCCCCGCACAAATCACGTCGCGCATAACCCGATGCGTCCATCGTAAGCAGCGTGTGGTACGCCTCCTTGCCCGCAAACGGCCGTTGACAAGCCGTACACGCGTCCGCGCGCGGTTGAATATCCCACTCAGTCATTTTTGTTGCCAAATCTGCGGCGGATTATAAGATGCACCCGACTGTTTGTCACGTGGTGGATTTCTTGATGAGGAGGGGATTTTTCTTTCTTGTGTTGCTTGCCGCACTCGCCTCGGGCTGCGGTCGCAGGACCACGGGCGAAAAAGAGTTCGCGCGTGGCCTCGCCGAATACAAGGACGGCAAGTACGACAAGGCGACCGCGGACTTCGAGCGCGCGCTGGCCGTGATGCAAACCAACGCGCTCGCGCTGAATTTTCTCGGCGTCTGCCGACTCCAACAGGGCGACACCGAGGGCGGCCTGCGCGATCTGCAAAACGCCGTGCGGCTTGATCCCGCCTACATCCCCGCCCGCTACAATCTCGCTCTCGCCCAACTCGAGCGCGGCCAGGGCCAGGATGCCGTCGCCAATCTCCGTGCCGTCGTCCAAAGCAGCTCCGCCCCGGCCGATTCACACTACCAACTCGGTCTGGCCTATATGCGCGTCGCCGCCTGGAGCCAGGCTGAGGAGGCCTTCAAACATTATTTGCAGGGTAACACGAATCCGGCTGAGACGCTCAATTGCCTCGGCATTGTCGCCGCCCGCAAACGGGATTACCTGGCCTCCAAACGCTGGTTTGAACAGTCCATCGCCGCCGAGCCGGGATTCGCCACCGCCTATCTGAACCTTGCCAACCTGGAAAACCAGCAACTCGGCCAGAAGAAGGAAGCGCTCGCGCATTACGAAACCTATATCGACCTGTTTGCCAAGACGCAGCCCCGCGAGGACGTTCGCCTGGCCATGCTCCAGGTCCGCCAGGAACTGGCCGCCGCCGGCAAGCAAACCGGTCGCACTCCCGAACCGCCATCGCCGCCGCCGCCCGCGCCGCCGAAACCGGCTGCACCGCCGCAGCCAGTCGCCGCGCCCAAACCGGCCCCGCCCCCGCCGGCACCGGTCGTGACCGCGACCGTGTTCTCCGCTGTGGCTCCCCAGCCGCCACCACCGCCCGCGCCCAGGAGGCTGCGGACGCCCATCGCGCCGCAAACGCTCAAACCGGGCAATCGAAACAAGGCGTTGGTCTTCTTCAACAACGCCGCCGCCCTGCAGCGCCAGGGCAAGGCCGCCGACGCGATCGCCGAGTACACCAAGGCGGTCGCCGCCGACCCGGCCTACTCCCGCATCTACTACAACCTCGCCATCGCCTACACCAGCATCGGCCAGACCGAGCGCGCCCTGGACAACTACGAACTCGCGCTCATGGCCGACCCCAACTACGTTGATGCTCGCTTCAACTACGCTCTCCTGCTGCAGACTACGGGCTACACCGAGGACGCCATCACCCAATTCAAGAAAATCCTCGCCACAAACCCGAGCGATGCCACCACCCATCTGTTGATCGGCCGCCTCTACGCCCGCGACCGCGCCACGCTCCCGCAAGCCCGCGACCATTATCAGCAGTTCCTCAAACTCGCTCCCGACTCGCCCCTCGCCCGCGAAACCCGCCACTGGCTCGACCAAAATCCGTGACCAAAGTGGAACGGGCTTCCAGCCCGTTCACCAGTCTCAGCACCGAACAGCCCGCCCAAATTCGGAATTCACGCCTCTCGCCTCTCCAGCGAAACGCACGCGGCTGACGGACCGCGCCTGATTTCCCACGGCACCTCCTAAGTCAACCTCTCACCGAGCCGACCGCGCTCGCGCCAAGGCTTCTTGAGCTTGGACAAAATTAGGCTTGAGCCGCACGGTCTGCTCGTAACGCTGAATGGCCTCTTGTACCCGGCCTGCCTTCTCCAAGGCGAGCCCCAGGTTGTAGTACACCTCAGCGTAATCAGGCTTGATCCGCAAGGCCTGTTGATAATGGTCAATGGCCTCTTGTACTTCGCCTGCTTGGAGTAAAGCATTTCCCAAAGTGACATGCGCGTTGACGAAATCGGGCTTGAGCCGCAGGGCCTGCTCGTAGTGCCCGATCGCCTCCTGCAGCCGGCCTTGTCCCATCAAGGCGATCCCCAGATTGTAATGTGAATCGAACGAATCGGGTTGGAGACGTAGGGCCTGCTCGTAGTGCCCAATCGCTTCCTGTAGCCTGCCCAATTCGACTAGAGCGACCCCAAAGTCGTTGTGCCCCCTGGAGGAATCAGGCTCGATCCGTAGCGCTTGCTCGTAATGGCCAATCGACTCGCGAATCCTGCCCGATTGCCGCATCGCGTTTCCCAGGTTGACGTGGGCATCGGCATAATCGGGATAGAGGCGTAGCGCTTGCCCGTATTGCCCGATTGCCTCCTGCACTTTGCCCTGCTGTTCCAATGCGAGTCCGGCGTCGTAGTGGGCCGCGGCAGATTGCCTGACACCTGCCAACAGGCTAAATGCCATCGAGTAACCTAACACCAGGCTCCAACCCCAACGAGCTGCACGTCGCCAGCTCGGCCGGTTAGCCAGCGCGCGCTCCACACTCAGGATACCGATGGCCGCCAGCAGCACCAAGGCCGGCAGGAATTCCACTTCATAGCGAGCGCAAATAGCAAAAAAGAGGCACAGGGTCAGCACGCAAACCCCGAACAACATTCCGACGGCCGCCACGAACCAACGCAAGACCGAACAGGATTGCGCAAGGCAACCGCGCCACGCCAGCGGCACGGCCAGCGCCAGCCACACGAGCGGAAGGTTGGTTAAGACCCCAAAAGGTTGTTGCACCCGCCCATGGCCCGCAGGCAAGGGGGGCACCTTGATGTCGTGCACGAACGGAAACCGATCGCTCCAGCGCGCCAACTCCAGAAAACAGACCCGGAAGTTGAACCACAAGTACCGCAAGCTGAAGGAGTGCCGCCCAAGCTGCTGCTCGACAGTCAATTGGTAGTGCCATCCGAATTCCCACAGGCTGCCGAACCGCAGCTGATTATAAAGCGTGAGCCCCAGCCCGATCAGCGTGATCGGGAGGATCCCGGCCAACAACGGGGAGGAAAGTTTCTGGCGCTCCCGCCATGCTTGCGCCACCGGCACCAGCAGGATGACCGCGCCGAACAACACGGAAGGCCGCGCACCGACCGCCAACCCGTACGCCAAACTGGCCGCGGCCAGCCAGCCGCCCCGATGGCCCGGGTGCTCCAACGCCTGCCAGATTGCCGCCAAGGCAAGCATGGTGAATGCGTACCCACAACTGATCGGCACCTCCCAAACACCACACTGCGACAAGATCAGCGGCACGAGTGTTGCCAGACCCAACGCCAGTGTCCCGGCGGCCACCACCGCCACATTGACTTGGGCAAAATAACGTCGCCAGAGCGCCCGTAGCAGACCCGCGCTGACGAGGAAACCGACAAGGCAAAAAACCACTGTGGCGTCCTTTTGAGTCAGATCGTGGCCCGTCAGCGCCACGTACGGCCAGAACAGCACCACCGCCGGTGTTACGCCGAAATAGAGGTAGAGCTTGCCCTTGTAATAACTCAGGTCGCCCACGGCCTTGAAAAAGGAAGCGTGACTGCTCGGATCGTAGGGGTCGGCGAGTTGCGCGAGCCCGGGCGGCACCTCCTTTTTCATGGAGAGTTGACCCGAACGAAAACCCTGGACCAAGGAACTGTAGTAATCGTCCCACTCCCTCCTCGGAGCCGGCAATCCAAACGGGCCCCAGTGTGCCAGGCACGCATAAATCCCGATGACCAATGCACACGCCGCACCCAGAATTCCCCGCTGAATCCACGGGCTCATTTCTCTGGACGCCTTTGTCACTTCGCGATCTGGATTACTATCAGCCATGCTTAATCTCAGCACCCCGCTGAAGTTCATGCCGGCCCGGCCGCGTGGCCGTAATGTATCCTTCGGGACGCTCGCCAGTTCCGCCCTCCCCTTCGTGCACGGGTTCAGATTCTAGTCTTCGGCTACTGCTACTGCAATCCCGACCCGAGGAGCGCCCGACCCGTCCGCTGCAATGCTGTGAACTCGCGGGGCTTTGGTGATTTTGACCGCACGAAATCCTTGTGGCTCGAAAGGATTCACACGCCGTGTCGCCGACTGCCTTGCTTCAGGTGCTCCCTAGGGCCCGACGGGAACTTCCGCCCCGCATCCGACCCAAAGCCGTCTATCCGCGCGCGGGCCGGCCAGCCACGTGCTTTTGCCGGTACGCGATGATTGCCGACGACACTGCTTCGGCCAGTTCCCCCGCGCTGTTCCGGTCATGCCGCATGGAGTGGAACGGCAGGAAGAACAGCCGACCGAGAAGTTCAAAGGCCACTGCGGTTTCGCCCACTTCAGCAAGCACCTGCGCTTTGGATCGGTCCCACTTCCCAATGTCAAAGGCGGTCCTGGCCACGCCATGGTCCCGAAAATACTTCCCGAACTCACCGACCGGTGTCCAACTGCACGGCACTTCCGTGATCAGGGTGCGGCCGATTCCGAACCGGTTCAGCATTCTCTTGCACAAATCCGTGTCAGTGCACCGCCGAGACCCGAACCCGTACGGCACAAAGTCCGTTATCGCATCGACCAGGAAACACACCCACTTCCCCTGCTTGAACAGGTCCATCACCTGGCAGTCGCATTCCACCAGTTGTCGTTCATCAACCCTGACCGCGGTCTGCGCCGGCCACGAATTGCTCTCCTCAAACTTCTCGAAAATCCCTTGTGGAATGATCACCCCATCCGCCTTGTCCAGCCGTGGGTGTGTAAAGGGACAAAACTCAACCTCAAAGCCTTCTGCGCGCTGTGCCGATGCGCCGCCCATGTCAAAGCCGATGGCGTCGAATCCATACACGGCCACGACCGGTTGCTTTGGCTTCCGTTGCGGAACTGGGAGGACCGGCTTTGGTGGGGCGACCGGCTCGGGCGAGGCAACCGACTCAGGCAAGACTACCGGCTCAGGCAAGACTACCGGCTCAGGCAAGGCTACCGGCTCGGGCGGGGCGACCGGTTCGGGTGGGGCGACCGTCCTGAGCAGGGCAACAGCCTCGGGCAAGACGACCGGCTCGGGCGCAGCCACCGGTTCGGGCAAGACAACCGGTTCGGGCAAGACGACCGGCTCAGGCAAGACTACCGGCTCAGGCAAGACTACCGGTTCGGGTGGGGCGACCGTCCTGAGCAGGGCAACAGCCTCGGGCAAAACTACCGGCTCGGGTGGGGCGACTGGCTGGGGCGGGACAACCCTCTTGAAGACTTTGACCGGCTTCGGGATATCGACCATTCTTCGTGAATTAATGAGTCGGATGTCCCAAACCCGGTGCAATGTAAACATGCTTACCTCTACCCTGTCACCCTTCGACAGAATTATAGCACATTTCGTTCAATAATAACAGGTTTCCGCGGTCAGAACCAGCGCATTCCGAAGCACGGAGACGCCTCCCCTCCTCGCCCAGTTCGCACCTGATTCGCGTCCGAAGCCTGCCCTGTCCGCTCTGTCCGCCCTGAGCCTGTTGAAGGGAGCCTGCCTGCGGTGAGCTTGTCGAATCCGTCCAAGGGTGATAAATCGCGCCGCACTGTTTCCGGCTTCTGACTCCTGGATTCTGGCTTCTGACTTCTTGAAGTCCCTCAGTGAAACGTCTCCGCCAGCGCGATTGCCTTGAGCATCGCTTTCGCCTTGTTGACCGTCTCCTGAAACTCGTACTTCGGATCACTGTCGGCCACGATGCCGCCACCGGCCTGAACGTACGCCACTCCGCCCTTCAGCAACGCCGTCCGCAATGTGATGCAGCTATCCACGTTCCCGCCAAAGCTGAAGTACCCCACCGCCCCGGCATACGGCCCGCGCTGGCACTGCTCCAGTTCGCTGACGATCTGCATCGCCCGAATCTTCGGCGCGCCGCTCACCGTTCCCGACGGGAACGTCGCCCGCATCACGTCGTACGCCGTCCGCCCCTTCTGTAACGTGCCCTCGACCCCGCTGACGATGTGCATCACGTGCGAATACTTCTCGACCACCATGAACTCCGGCACGCGCACGCTGCCGTAATCGCACACCCGCCCGATGTCGTTGCGCGCCAGGTCCACCAGCATCACGTGTTCGGCCCGCTCCTTTTCGTCGGCCAGCAACTCCTTTTCCAGCCGCGCATCTTCCTCCGGCGTCTTCCCGCGCCACCGCGTGCCGGCAATCGGCCGAATCTCCACCTTGCCATCTTCGCAGCGCACGTGCACCTCCGGCGACGCGCCAATCAATTGAAACATGCCGAAATCGAGCAGGAACATGTACGGCGACGGGTTCACCGACCGCAGTGCGCGATAAATATCCAGCGCCGACGTCATCGCCTTGGCCTGGAACCGCTGCGCCAGCACCACCTGGATGATGTCGCCCCCGCGAATGTATTCCCGCGCCTTCGCGACCATCTCGGCATGCCGCTCGGGGGTTATGTTCGATTCAACCTTGGTCTCCGGCGCGTCCTTGCGGAACTCCAGAAGCCGCATCGTCGCCGGCTGTTGCAGTTCGCGCACGATCTCATCGATGCGCGAGCAGGCAACCATGTATGCGACATCGGGTTTGCCATCGACGTGGGCGTTGGCCACCACCTTGATCGTCTGGCTGACCCGGTCGAAAATCAGGATCGTGTCGGTAATCATGAAGCACAGCACCGGCGTGTGCAGGTCGTCCCGCTCGGGTTTCGGCACGCTCGGCTCGATCGAGTGAATGTACTCGTAACCGAGAAACCCGACCGCCCCGCCCGTGAACCGCGGCAGGCCGGGCACGGCCACCGGACTGAAATGGGCCATCTCCTTCTCCACTTCCAGCAGGGGATCGCTGACGTCGCCCTTCTCGACGCGGATCACCTTGCGCGGATGCGTCCCGAGAAACGAGTATCGCCCGATGTGTTCACCGCCCTCGACCGATTCCAGTAGGAACGAGCCGCCGATCTTCGTCAGCTTCTGGTACGCCGATAGCGGCGTCTCGGCATCGGCCACCATCTCCCGATACACGGGTATCAGGTTGCCGTGCTTGGCCAGCTCCAGAAACTCAGCCTTTGACGGCGTGAACATTGTGCTGCTTTTATGCTGTTATTCCGAGCTTGTCGAGGAATCTCTGTCCTGTCGTTGCGAGACCCTTCGCGTTGCCCGGCGTGACCCGCCCAGCCGCGCGTCACTTCTTCCCGTACACCTTCTCCGGATCGACGAGCCGTGGTTCGGTCACCTTGACCTCGCCGTTGACGACGCTGCGGAAAAAGCACGACTGGTAGCCCTCGTGGCAGGCCGCGCCGCTCTGTTCGACCTGAATCAGCAGCACGTCCTTGTCGCAATCGAACGCCACGTCCTTGACCTTCTGCGTGTGGCCGCTGGTCGCGCCCTTGTGCCAGTACTCCTTGCGCGACCGGCTCCAAAACACCGTCTCGCCGATCTCCAGCGTCCGCTTCAGCGATTCCTTGTTCATCCACGCCACCATCAACACCCGTCCCGTGGATTGCTCCTGCACGATGGCGGGGATCAACCCGTTCGCGTCGTACTTCAGCTCATCGACAATGTTCATAATCGCACGCTAATGCCCTTCTCTTTCAAAAATTTCTTCACCTCAGCCACGGTGTATTCGCCAAAGTGGAAAATCGACGCCGCCAACACTGCATCGGCCTTTCCGCGAGTTAACACTTCGGCCATGTGCTCGAGGCTGCCCGCGCCGCCGCTGGCGATGACCGGAATATGCACCGCCTCGCTGATCGCCCGCGTCAACAGCACATCGTATCCCGCCTTTGTCCCATCGGCATCCATGCTGGTCAACAGGATTTCGCCGGCCCCGAGCGCCTCGACTTGCCGCGCCCATCGTACCGCGTCGATGCCCGCTGGATTGCGCCCGCCGTGCGTGTACACTTCCCAACTTGGCCCATGGCTTCCCGCGCCGCGCCCCACGCTCCGCTTGGCGTCAATCGCCACCACGATGCACTGGGAACCAAATCGCTCCGCGCCGGCCCGCACCACGTCCGGTTTCTGTACCGCTGCCGTGTTCAGACTCGTCTTGTCCGCGCCCGCCTTGAGCATCGCCCGAATATCATCCACCGACCGAATTCCGCCGCCGACGGTCAACGGCATGAAACATTCGTTCGCCGTTCGCTCCACAACGTCGATCATCGTCGCCCGGTTCTCGGAACTGGCCGTGATGTCGAGGAACACCAACTCATCCGCGCCCTGGCGGTCGTATTCTTTGGCGCACTCGACCGGATCGCCCGCGTCGCGCAGGTTCAGGAACTTCGTCCCCTTCACCACGCGCCCGCGGTCCACGTCCAGACACGGTATGATCCGTTTCGCAAGCATGGGACGGCAACAATACAGCAGATGCAGATCAGAATCCAGAATGAAGCCATCCCGAAATTGTAGCCGCGAATCTCATTCGCGGTTCGTATTTGTAGCCGCGAAACTCTTTCGCGGTCGCTTTGTTGTAGCCGCGAATCTCATTCGCGGATAAAATCCTGCCGTGTCCAACCAACACCACCTTCGGCGTGTCCCCGTCTGGCTGCCGAATGACAGATCCGTCGTCTATTTCATCACCTGCTGCACAGCAAACCATCGCGAATGCCTGGCAAATGATAATGCGCACCAAGCCATTCGGAACGCGTGGTCACGCCTCCCCAACTGGCGGGCCGGGCGCTATGTCATCATGCCAGATCATGTGCACTTCTTTGCGTCACCCAGTCAACGAGACGCCGATTTGTCAAAGTTTGTGCAAGCGTTTCGTTCCCTGGTAACGCGCCAACTGCGTCCGCTCGGTTTTCCGTATCCGCTTTGGCAGCGAGAATTCTTTGACCGCTTGCTCCGTAGCAGTGAGAGCTACGAAAGGAAATGGGAATACGTTTGGTGCAACCCCGTTCGTCACGAACTGGTGAAACGCGCGGAGGATTGGCCGTTTTCCGGAGAAATCAGCCGCCTAGAATTATGACCGCGAATAAGATTCGCGGCTACAAACTGAAGTACCTCGTATCTGATCCCAGCGCAATTGTAGCCGCGAAACTCTTTCGCGGCGGTTACAAAGCGGGTTCCCCCGCAATTCTAGCTGCGAAGCTTTTTTGCGGCGGCTACAGCGCCTTCAGCACTTTCATCGCTTTATTGGCCGCGGCCGCGGTATCGACCGCCAGATAGGCCACGAAATGTCCGCGAATGGCCGCGGCGGAGAACCCGCGCAGGTTGACCCGCGCCGCCGCCAGTTTCTGCGAGAGCTTCGCGCCCATACCGGGCTTGTCCTTGCCTGCGATGCGCAGCGTAAACAGATTGCCGGTCTTCATGAACCCGGCCGCTTTCGCCCCCCGCGTCTGTTTGCCACCCTTGATCGGCGTCAGAAACACCACGCCTTCCCCGCGCCGCTCCGGCGCCCGCCTGGCGAGGACAAACTCCAGATCGGCTTTGGCTTTCGACAGTGCCGAGAGTTTCTCGGCGAGTCCACCGGGCCGGTCTTTGATCGTGGCTGCCCACACGTCCGCACGATTGATCTTGAGCTTCATGGTTCGTCTCCTTCCCGTGATTCCAGACCGGCAGACATTGTACTCCCAACCCGCCCCGCCGTCATTTCATTTGTGTCAGATCCGGCGACCGCCCCCTACCCTTCCACGTCGCCGACGATTTCCTCGACGATGTCTTCGATGGCCACGATCCCGACGTGTTTGCCCTCGGGGCTGGCCACGATGCTGATCGGATGACGGCTTGCTCGCAGCACGGGCAGCACGCGATTGACCCGCTCCGTCGACGCCACGAACTGCGGTTTCTGCATCAGTTCCCCCGCCGTCTTGCCCGTGCTGCCGGTATTGTCGAAGAGGATTTCGTACACATTGACGACGCCGACGATCTTCTCGCCGTCCCGCACGGGAAACCGGGAGAACCCCGTCCGCTGGGACAACGCGAACAACTCCGCCACCGGCACATCGCGCGTGGCCGTGACCGTCTTCGACATCGGCACCATGACATCGTAGACCGTCTTGTACGGGAAATCGAAAACGCCATCGATCATCTCCCGTTCGTCGGCGGTGAGCGCGCCGCCGGCCTCGCCTTCCTTGGCCAGGTGCTTCAGTTCCTCGCGCGTAACGAAGAAGCTCTTCGGCGCTTCCGCCCCGCCGCCGAGGCGGACGAACAGGTGCAGGACAAATCCGACAAACGACACCATCGGGGCGCACAGCCAGGCGGCGGCGTTGAGCCCGTCCGCGATGGTCATGCACAACCGGTGCGAGTAATGCCGAAACAGCGTCTTGGGAACTATCTCCCCGAACACCAGCAGCAGCGCCGAGGCGACGAACGTGGCCGCGAGCTCGACCCAAAAGTTCTGGGTGCCAAACAGGCGCGTCGCCAGCACCGAGGCGTACACGCCGACGAGCACGTTGGCGAGGTTGGTGCCGAACAGCGTCGTGCCCAGCAGCCGCTCCGAGTTCTCAACGAACCCGTTCAGGATGATCGCCCGACGGTTCTTGCGCTCGACCTCGTGGCGCAGGCGAACCCGGTTCAGCGAGATCAGGCCCGTCTCCGCCCCCGCGAAGAACGCCGACGTCAGCACGCCCAGCAAAATGATCAGCAGATACGGGAGGGCTGCCATCTCAGCTCCCTGCCTCGGCCGACGATGCCGGGCCGACCTCGAGCAGAACTTCCCCGACGCGATTCTTGACGACCTTGCGGGCCGTGGCGCAGACGGCGCCGACCCGGACTTGTTCGCCTTCCTTCGGGAGCGCGCCGAGCTGGGCGATCACCCAGCCCGCGATGGTCTCCACGTCCAGCGCCTGCAGCGCCAGTCCGCATTGCTCGTTCACCAGCTCCAGCCGCGCCTTGCCGTTGATGAGATAGCGGCGGGCATCGAGCTTCTGCACCATGATCTCGCTCTTGTCGAACTCGTCCTCGATCTCGCCGACGATCTCCTCGAGGATGTCTTCCAGCGTGACCATGCCCTGCGTGCCGCCGTATTCGTCGACCACGATGGCCACGGGGTGCTCCTGCTTGCGAAAGCTCTTCAACAACTTCGCCACCGGCATCGTCTCGGGAATGAAATTGGGCAGTTCGACGACCTCATCGAGTTCGCCATCGGGATTGACGAGGAAGTCCTTGACCTTGAGGATGCCTTCGACGGTATCGGGCGAGTCATGGATGATGGGCACGCGGCGGTGTTTGATGCGGCGCAAGCTCTCCGCCATCTCCGCCGGACGCAGCGAGTCGTCCACGCACTGCATGTCCACCCGCGGCGTCATGATTTCCTTCACCGGCATTTTTTCGAGCGCGAGAATCTGGTTGACCATGTAGCGCTCCTCCTTGTGGACGACGCCGGCCCGCTCGCTGACCGTCAGCAACGTGCGGTATTCGTCCTCGGTGGGCGCCGCCGAGCGCACCTTGTAGGTCGCGAAAAACGGCAGCCGCTCCAGGCCGCCCACGATCCGCGCCGACAACGCCTCGGCGGCGCGTCGCAGCCAGGACGTCCAAACGACCGTCCATTGGATGGGGCGCGCGAGGTGCGAGGCGAAGAATTCGGCGCGGCGAATGACCAGCGTCTTTGGTGTCACTTCGCCGCAGAGAAGAATCACCACCGTCATCAGCGGCACCGCAAACGTCTCCGCCCGGTCGGGCATAACGCGTTGCAGGACCCTGTAGCCGAGAATGGCCGCGCCGACGTTGACGACGGTGTTGCCAAACAGAATGGTCGACAGGAGCCGGTGCGGTTGATCGAGCAGCTCGCTGACGATCTGGCCCTGGACGGCGTGCTCCTGCCGGAGATGCCGGAGCTGGAGCTTGCTCAGCGAGAACAACGCGATCTCCGTTGCCGAGAAGAACGCCGACAGCGCCAGCAACACCCCCAGCGCAAGCAGTTCCAAAATCAGCGTGATGGTCAACATGAGCGCCGCGGCAAGTCTATGAAACTTCCTCGGGCCGCGTCAATGAAACGACGAACGGATGCGTTTAGGGCGCCGTCGGCACTGAACAGGTGACTGGACGGTTCGGAAGAAGGTTTAGAACCCCTGCGCTTGGAGGAAGCCTTCGACTTGGCGCAGGCGGGTCGGATGGCGCATCTTGCGCAGGGCTTTGGCCTCGATCTGGCGAATGCGCTCGCGGGTGACGCGGAACTGGCGTCCGACCTCTTCCAGCGTGCGACAGTAGCCGTCGCCCAGTCCGAACCGCAGTTGGAGCACCTTGCGTTCGCGCTCGGTCAGGGTGTCGAGCACATCGTTGAGCTTCTCCTTCAACAACGAGTACGACGCCATGTCGGACGGGTTCTCGGCGGACTTGTCTTCGATCAGGTCGCCGAAGCTGGTGTCTTCGCTGTCGCCAATCGGGGACTGCAACGAAATCGGCTGCTGGGCCATTTTCAGCACGGCCCGAACGCGGTCCACCGGCATCTGCATCTCCTCGGCGACTTCCTCGGGCGTCGGCTCGCGGCCAAACTCCTGGAGGAGCTGTTTCTGCACGCGCATCAGTTTGTTGATCGTCTCGATCATGTGCACCGGGATGCGGATCGTGCGCGCCTGGTCGGCAATGGAGCGGGTGATGGCCTGGCGAATCCACCACGTCGCGTAGGTCGAGAACTTGTAGCCGCGCTGGTACTCGAATTTCTCGACCGCCTTCATCAGGCCCATGTTGCCTTCCTGGATGAGGTCGAGGAACGACAGGCCGCGGTTGGTGTACTTCTTGGCAATGGAAATGACGAGGCGCAGGTTGGCCTCGACCATTTCGGCCTTGGCCTGCACCGCTTTCTTCATCCACGACTTGAGCTCGTCGTGGGCCTTAATGAATTCCTCGGTGCTCATGCGCGCGGTCAGTTCGAGCTTCTTGAGTTTGCGCTCTTCGATGCGCAGATCGGCCTCGAGAGCCGGGGACTTGCGCAATCGCTCCATGCGGTCGATCTGAAACAGCGTCTCGTCGAACTTTTCGCGCACCTCATTGGCCTTCTCGACGAACTCTTCGAGGACCTTCTGCTTGAAGAAAAACTTCTCGAACAACTTTTGCAGGGCGGCATCGGACTTTTTGAAATCGCGGCGCAATTTTTCGGCCTCGCGTTTGGTCAGGCCCGAGCGCGTCACTTTCTCGTACTTGGCATCGACCAACCCGTCGGATTTCTCGACCTGCGCCAGCAGCCGGGGCAGCACCCGCATGTATTGCTCGCGGCTGTCGATCTTCTTGTCGATGATGACCCGGTCGAAGCGCTCCTTGCCGCTCAACAACCGTTTGGCCAGCCCCATGTGCTCCTTGGCCGTGAACCCGAAATTGTTGATGATTTGCTTGACGTGGTTCTCGGCGGTTTCGATGCGCTTGGAGATTTCCACTTCCTGCTCGCGCGTCAACAGCGGCACCTGGCCCATCTGCTTGAGGTACATGCGGACGGGGTCGTCCAGGATGTCGAGGCGGGAATCGACCTTGGCGGTCTCCTTTTCCTCCTCGGCTTCGCGCTTGAATCGGTCGACTTCCGAGGCATCGATAATCTCGATGTCCATCCCGCGAAGCTGGATGAGGATGCCGTCGAGCTCGTCCGGAGAAAGGATGTTTTCCGGCAGGATATCGTTGACGTCGCCGTAGGTCAGGTAGCCCTGCTCCTTGGCGAGTTTGATCAATTCCTTGAGTTTTTCGTTTTTCTCTTCGCGGTCGAGCTTGGGCGGTTCAGGAACGGCAGATTTCTTGCGATGATGATTGTCCTTCGCCATAATAAGTGTATTGCAGCGCCGGGGTGAGTTACTGTTCTCCCCTCAAAAGCGCGTCAATATGGAGTAGTTTCGACTTCAAGTCAAGAAACTGTTTCTGGAGCGTCACCACCTCGGCCGGAGCCAGTCCGTCAGCCATCTGCTGCTTCCGAACGCGGTGCACCTGCTGTTCCAACCAGCGGCGTTGCAGCAGCATCAGCGAGTTCGGCGCTTCTTTCTCCGGGTTCTCGACGGCCTCAGCCCAAAGCTGCGTCACGAGTTCCTCGGATTCTCCGCGCTGTCCCTGGGCAAACAGCGAGCGGGGGCCGCTCCACCGTCCATCCCGATGAAGATTCAGGATTTGTCGGATTGTTTCTCCGGCCACGCTGCTGCTCAGCCACGTCTCGTCCAGCGTTCCCGCGACCAGGTCGATCACCGGCTGGCTGGCCAGCATTGCCTGCAACAACATCTCTTCCTCGGGCAATCCGCGTGGCCGCGCGGCGCCGCTGACCGCCGACTCATCGCCCCCGAAGTCGCCCTCGGATACAATCCGCCGGTCGCGTTTGTTCCCCCGGAGCTTCGCGACCTCATGTCGCAACGCTTCCTCGCCGACATCAAGCCGTGCCGCGGTCGCCTTCACATACGTCTCATACAAGACCAGGTTGGTGATGCGCGCGAGCCACTCGTTCATGTGTCGGCTAATGAGCAGTTTTCCCCGTTCGGTGCGCCGGTCGTGCTGGCGGCACAGCCGGTCGAGCAGGTAGGCAAAAAAGCTGGGCGCCCCGCCGATTAGTTCCCTCAGTTTTTCCGCGCCGAACGTCTTCACGAAACTGTCCGGGTCATGCCCCTGCGGCAATACGGCGACGCGGATCACGACTCCCGCGTCCCACAACGGTTCCGCGCTGCGCACGATGGCGTTCTGACCCGCCGCGTCGGCGTCGAACATCAGCACCACTTCCTCGGCGTAACGTTTCAAGATGCGCGCGTGCTGTTCGGTCAGTGCCGTCCCCTGCGGCGCGACGACGTTTTCGATCCCGGCTTCATGGCAGGAGATCGTGTCCACCTGTCCTTCGCACACGACCGCGAACGTCTCCTCGATGATGGCCCGCTTGGCCCTGTCCAGCGCGAACAGGATGCGGCCCTTCTGAAAAATCGGCGTCTCGGGGGAGTTGACGTATTTCGGCTGGTCTTTCTCGTCGGTGAGGATGCGACCGCTAAAGCCGACGGCGCGGCCTTGTTCGTCGCAAATCGGAAACATCAGCCGCCCGCGGAACCGGTCGTAAAAGCCATCGCCACTTTCGCGCCGCAGAACAAGCCCCGCGGTCTCCAGGAGCTCCGCCGAGAACTTTTTGCACGCGGCGTGTTCAATGAGCCCGTCCCATTTGTCCGGCGAATAGCCCAGCCGCCATTTCCGCGCGATCTCGGACGAGATCTTCCGCTTCTTGAGGTACTCGCGCGCCACGCTCGCGCTCCGCTCCTTCATGAGGTTGTGGTGGAAGAAGTTCGCCGCCAGTTCGTGGAGTTTCAGCAGCGACTCCTTCAGGTCGCGCCCCGGTTCATCGGCGCGCTCTTCGAACTCCAGCTTGATCCCGGCCCGCTCGGCCAGCCGGCGGACCGACCCGACAAAATCGAGGTTCTCGTACTTCATCACGAACGTGAACACGTCGCCGCCGGCGCCGCACCCGAAGCAGTGCCAGATCTGTTTTTGGGGGTTGACGTTGAAACTCGGCGTTTTCTCCTTGTGGAACGGGCACAGGGCACGGAAGTTCGCCCCCGCGCGCTTGAGCGGGAAATACGAGCCGATCACCTCGACTACGTCGTTATTTTGGCGAATCTGCTCCAGAATGGGTTCAGAAATGATGCCTGGCACGGGTTATGGGAAAGAAAGTTTGTGGTTTGTCTGTGTTCGTATTCGGGAAACGGCAAAGAACGCCCGTTTTCCATCCGGTTGTAATTCGCCTCGCAATGGGCCTCCTGAACAAGCTGCGGGCAATATAGCGCAGTCGCCCGAAAAATTCCACGCTAATTCGTCTGCGGCTGCAAATGCAGGATGTAATTCTCGAAATCGGCCTGCCAACGGTTGATATCCGCCCCGAACCGGCGCTGGAAACTCCGGTAGTCGTTCTGGCCGTACTTGAGGTCCTGCATGTAGCGGCGGAATTCGCTCTGCCCGAACCGCTCGCCGTTCGAGTTGACCAGATAATACACCAGCGCCCAGCTCATCGGATAGGCGACGTTGGCGTTGGCATAAAAGGTGGCGCGGTCCCATTGGATCAACTCCGACAGGGGCGGGGCCTGTTTGTTGACGATGAGAGCCTGGGCATACAGCAGCTTGCTGCGGCTGACCTGGCCGACATGGAATTGCGAGCCGATGGTGAACACGGTTTCGAAATACTGCGCCATGCCTTCATTCAGCCACATCGGGATCTGCTGGCCGATCTCATAGCCAATGAACTGGTGGAATCCTTCATGCGCCAACACCCGCCACAAATTTGGGCCCTCGTACGTGACCAGCTCGTAGAACTGGTTGCCGGCTTCGTCGGTCTTCAGATGGCAATAACCGGCCAGCCCGGCGTGGACCAGCGGGACGCCACCGCCAGCGTATTTGCGGAAGTCATCGACGTTGTCGAACACCACCACGCGCGCGGCGTCTTTGCTCGACCAATTCTGGAAGTACTTCTCATATTGCCCGAGGAGGCCGGTCATGAAGTCCTGGACTTCCCGAGCCAGTTGCCGGCTGTTTTGGCAGAGCACCTGATAACGGCTGTTGGTGTCACCCACGCGCGGGAAGGTGGCGAGATCGGGAGCGCCTGTGTCCTGTGCAAGCAGCGTGTTCGCCGCTGTCACCGCCACAATGCCGAGCAACGTCCTGAGTTTCACGCCAGCACCATAACGCAACGCCGGTCGGAATTCCAGTCATTGCCGCGACAATGCGCACGGTTTATCGGATGCGTTGGCCGGGATTCAACAGCCACGCTTGTAGTGCGTGCTCGAACCCAACATGTGGATAATACGTTTCGGCGGCAGGAGCCGCCAATAGCAGAATACTCGTTTTCGGGCCGCTATGCTTTTGGGTCAGACGCATCAATTCTTTCCCGATGCCTCTGCGTTGGTGTGACTCACGGACAACCAAATCCGCCAAATAGGTGAAGAAGTTGAAATCCGTCATACATCGGGAAATGCCCACCAGTAAATCGCCGTCCCATGCGGTGATGACCAGATTCGCGTTCTTCAGCATCGCACCAAACCTCTGCCGATCATCAATGGGCCGTCGGGCTCCCAGCGTGGACGCCCGGTAGAGTTCAATGACTTGATCCAGCTCCAAATCATTGCCAGTTCGATAACGAATCATAAATCCTCAGTTGACACCCCGTGTCCGTCGGTGGTCGCAGGAGCGATCTTCGCTGAAGACTGTGCCGTTTGATCCGTTAAATGACAAGGCAGAAGCTGTTTTGACCAGCGGCTTTGGGGGGGCTTGGACTCCGGGTCTATTCGGTGTTTTCCGTTGCCCGGCCGCGCACAAGAGGTTATGCTGCGCGGCGGGATGGAACCGCAAAACGACCTTATCAAGCCGCGTCTGGAAAAACGCGAGAAGCTCATCGACAAGGGAATCGATCCCTACGGTGGACGGTTCGAAGTCAGCGAATCGATCGTGGCGGCCCGGGCCAACCCCGTGCCCGACCGGGAGGTGCGCCTGGCGGGGCGCGTGTTGAGTTATCGCGACATGGGCAAGAGCCTGTTCGCCGACCTGAAGGATTCGACGGGCAAAATCCAGATTTACGCCAAGAAGCAGGACATCGGCGACGAACAATTCGATCTGTTCAAGAATTACATCGAACTCGGCGACATCATCGGCGTGGTCGGAAAGCTGTTCACGACGCACACGGGCGAGCTGACGGTAAAAGTCGAGAGCGTGACGCTGTTGAGCAAATCGATCCAGCCGTTGCCGAAAGAGTGGTACGGCCTCAAGGACGTCGAAATTCGGTTGCGCCAGCGGTATCTTGATTTGATTCTGAACGACAGGGTGCGCGAGACGTTTGCCGCCCGCAGCCGCATCGTCGCCGAGATCCGCAAGTTTCTCGATTCGCGCGGGTTCATGGAAGTCGAAACGCCGATGATGCAACCCATCGCGGGCGGGGCCGTGGCCAAACCGTTCCAGACGCACCACGAGGCGTTGAACATCGACCTATTCCTGCGGGTGGCGCCGGAATTGTACCTGAAGCGGCTGCTGGTCGGCGGGTTCGAGCGCGTCTACGAGATCAATCGCAATTTTCGCAACGAAGGCATCTCGCGGCGCCACAATCCCGAATTTACCATGCTCGAAGTCTACCAGGCCTACGGCGACTACGAGACGATGATGGATCTGGCGCAGGGATTGATCGTGTCGATCGCGGAAAACATCGCGGACTCGCTGCTGATCAAACGCCACGACGGCCAGGAGATCGACCTCACCCCGCCGTGGCGGCGCGTGACCTATCGGGAGCTGGTCGAGGAGCGCATCGGCAAGGAATGGTTCACGCTGACGCCGGAGGAGAGACGGACCCGGGCCGTCAACATGGGCGTCGAATTTGCGCCGGGGGCGCCTGACTATGAAGTGACCAACGCGATTTTCGAGAAGGTGATCGAGCCGACGTTGATCCATCCGACGTTCGTGACCCATCTGCCCGCCGAACTGGTTGTGCTGGCAAAACCCAACGCTCAGGACCCGAGCGTGGTCGACGTATTCGAGCTGGTCATCAACGGCCAGGAGATCGCGCCGGCGTATTCCGAGTTGAACGACCCGGTCCTGCAGCGCGTGCGGCTGTTGATGCAGGCCAAGGGACACGATGAGAAACTCGACGAGGATTTTCTGTTGGCGCTGGAACACGGGATGCCGCCCGCCGGCGGGATGGGCATGGGGATTGACCGCCTCGTCATGATGCTCACCGGCGCCGAAAGCATCCGTGACGTCATCCTGTTCCCGCTGCTGAAGCCGCAAACGTAGAGGAAAATCCGAAATACGAATCTCGAAATCCGAAGCAATCACAAGACTCGAATGTCCAGAATGGCGATAGCGCTTTCAATTGACGGATTGGCAATTCGAGTTTGCCTGTTCTTTTCGGATTTCGGATTTGGGGTTTCGAGTTTGTTGCGGTCATGACGCGTCTGCCATTCGAACTGTTTCTCGGCCTCCGTTATCTTAAGCCGAAGCGCACGTTTGTTTCCGTTATCACCCTGATCTCGCTGGCGGGCGTGACGATTGGCGTGTGGGTGCTGATCGTGGTGATTGCGGTCATGAGCGGGTTCGACCGCGAATTGCGCGAGAAACTCATGGGCATGCACGCGCACGTGACGATAACGGGCGGGGTGATCCAGCACAGTGACGCGTTGTTGAAGACAGTGCTAGAAATGCCGCACGTGAAAGGGGCGACGCCGTTCGCGATCAGCCTGGTTCTGCTGGAGTTTGAACATCATGTGGCGACACCCTACCTGAAGGGCATCGACCCGAAACGGGAGGTGACGGTCAGCCAGCTTGGCACCTATATCAAGGAGGGGAGCCTCGATCTGGACGGGGACAAGGTGGTCATTGGGCGCGAACTGGCGTCGCAATATGGCATTTTTCTCGGCGACAGGATTACCGTGTACTCGCCCCGCTACATCGAGAAGAAGGGCCAGGAAGTCGACCTGCCGATGGACCTGACGGTCACGGGCATTTTCGAATCGGGCATGTACGAGTACGACGTCGGCCTCATTTTCACGTCGCTGGAAACGGCGCAGGAACTCTACAGCCTCGGCCATGACGTCCAGGGGATCGAAATCAAGACGGACGACCCGATTCTCGGCGCGCGCGATGTGGCGGTGGCGCTGAACCGGCAGCTTCCGCCTCCGCTGCGGGCGCAAACGTGGGCGCAGATGAACCAGCGATTGCTCGGCGCGATCCAGGTGGAAAAGTCGGTGATGTTTTTCATCCTGACATTCATCATCATCGTCGCGGCGTTCGGCATCATGAGCACATTGATCACCGTCACCGTGCAGAAGACGCGCGAGATCGGCGTGATGAAAGCGCTGGGCGCCGCCTCGGGAAAGATCCTGCGTGTTTTCCTGCTGCAAGGATTTATCGTCGGCGTGTTCGGCGTGGCCGCCGGCATTGGACTGGGGTTGTTCACCGTCCGCAACATCAACCCGATCAACCATTTCCTGTCGCACGTCGTCGGCATCGAATTGTTCCCGCGCGACATTTACAATTTCGCGAGCATCCCGGCGTTTCTCACGGCGCAGGATTTGCTGACCATCGGCGTCTCGGCGTTGGTGATCTGCACGCTGGCGGGTTTGCTGCCGGCGTTGCGCGCGGCCCGACTCGAACCCGTGGAGGCGCTGCGCTATGAGTGAGACCGGTGGGGACATACTGGTTGCGCGGGGGCTGCGCAAATCCTACAGTTTGGGCGCGCAGGAGCTGGAGGTGTTGCAGGGGATTGACCTGCAGGTGCGCCGCGGTGAAGCCCTGGTGATCGTCGGCGCTTCGGGAGCGGGAAAGAGTACCTTGCTGCATTTGCTGGGCGGACTGGATGCGCCATCGGCTGGCGATGTGAGCCTGGATGGCGCTTCGCTTGTTGCGATGCCGCGCGCGGCACGGACGCGGCTGCGCAACGAGCAAATCGGCTTCGTGTTTCAGTCGTACAACCTGTTGCCGGAACTCGACGCGCTGGAAAACGTGTGCCTGCCGGCCCTGATGCAGCCGCGCGCGCGGGACGGCGTGGCCGATCGGGGGCGGGAATTGTTGAAGGCCGTCGGGCTTGGCCAGCGGCTGGAGCATCGGCCGGCGGAGTTGAGCGGCGGCGAACAGCAACGCGTGGCGGTGGCGCGGGCGCTGATGAATCGGCCGGCGCTGTTGCTGGCGGACGAGCCGACGGGCAATTTGGATTCCAAGACCGGCGAGGCGATCCTGGATTTGCTGTGGCGATTGCGCGAGGAATCGGGGACGACGCTGGTGATGGTGACCCACGACCAGCACGTGGCGACGCGCGGGGAACGGGTGTTGGAGATTGCGGATGGCCGGATTTTGGGGTAAGAAAAGGCGGTTGTGAGGAACGAACTGTGAAGATCTATCTGGACGGCAAATACGTTTCGAAAGACGAAGCGAAGATATCGGTGTTCGACCACGGTCTGTTGTACGGGGACGGCGTGTTCGAAGGCATCCGGTTGTACGGAGGCCGCATCTTCCGCCTCGAACAGCACCTGGACCGCCTGTTCAACTCGGCCAAGTCGATCATGTTGCCGATCCCGCTGACGAAGCAACAACTGGTCGAGGCCTGTTGCGAGTCGTGTCGGCAGAACAAACTGAAGGACGGTTACATCCGCCTGGTCGTCACGCGCGGGGTTGGCTCGCTCGGGCTCAACCCGTTCCGCTGCAAGACTCCGTCGGTGATCATCATTGCGGACACGATCGAGTTGTATCCCGAGGAAGTTTATCGCAAGGGGCTGAAACTTATTACGGCCAGCACGCAGCGGACGAATCCCGCGGCGGTCAGCCCGCAGATCAAGTCGCTGAATTATTTGAACAACATTCTGGCGAAGATCGAGGCCGTCAATGCCGGGACGGTCGAAGCGATCATGCTGAACAGCCAGGGGCACGTTGCCGAATGCACGGGCGACAATATTTTCGTCGTGCGGCATGGCAGACTGGAGACGCCGCCCGTGAGCGCGGGCGCGCTGGTCGGCATCACCCGCCAGGTGGTCATCGAGCTGGCGGCCAAGCGGGACATTGACGTCGGCGAACCAAACCTGACGCGGTACGATTTATTGACGGCGGACGAGGTGTTTCTCACGGGAACCGCCGCGGAAATTGTGCCCGTGGTCAGCATTGATGGCCGGACCGTCGGGGACGGACGGCCGGGGCCGCTCACCTTGAAATTGACGGCAGACTTCCGTAAGTTGACTCGTACCGAAGGGGTATCGATCGGCACGAGATAAGAACATGCTTTGCGACATCTGCAAGAAGACGGAAGCGACAGTCCATCTCACCCAGATTGTAGACGGGAAAATGCTGAAGGTTGATTTGTGCGAGTCCTGCGCCAAGGAGAAGGGCGTGCAGGAGGCGGCCGGATTTTCGCTGGCGAATTTGCTGGTTGGGCTTGGCGCGGGGGAGGAATCGAGGGTCGAAGCGACGGGCGCGCAATGTCCGGTTTGCGGTTTCACCCAGGCCGATTTCAAGAAGACGGGCCGGCTCGGGTGCAGTGCCTGCTGGGAGGCATTTGAGACTTCGCTGGCATCGTTGCTGAGGGCGATGCACAAGGGGGACCATCACGTGGGCAAGGTGCCTGCGCGGGCGGCGCATACGCTGGCGCTGAGCAACAAAATGCAGGAATTGACGGAACAACTGGAAAAGGCCGTGCGGGAAGAGAAGTACGAGGATGCGGCGCAACTTCGCGACCAGATTCGCGCGATGGAAGCGAAGTGGAAGAAGGCGGCGGACACGGCGCGCTCCGAGGGGTAATGCGGGGATGAAGATCGACGATTTGCTGAAGAGCCCGAGCGAATGGGTCAAGGCGGAAGGACCCAACAGCAAGATCGTCATGTCGTCGCGGGTGCGCCTGGCGCGGAACATTCGCGACCATCCGTTTCCGGGTTGGGCCAAGAAGACGGAGCGGCAGAAGCTGCTGGAGACGATCCAGCCGGTGGTGGAAGCGTTGCCGGAGATGGCGGATCATTTTGGGGATTCGATGGACAACATCAGCGCGATCCACAAACAAGTGTTGGTGGAACGGCATTTGATCAGCCGGGAACACGCCGCCAAGAACGTCGGCAGCGGCGTGGTCATCAACGATCGCGAGACGATCAGCGTGATGGTCAACGAAGAAGATCATCTGCGGATGCAGGCGATCAAGTCGGGACTCCAGCTCAAGGCCATTTTCAAGATTATTGACCGGGTCGACACCGAGCTGGAGGAGCGCCTGGATTTTGCGTTCTCGCCGAAGCTGGGATACCTGACGGCCTGCCCGACGAACGTGGGGACGGGAATGCGCGGGTCGGTGATGCTGCATTTGCCGGGCATGGTGTTGAGCGACCAGATCAATCAGGTGGTGCAGGCGGTCAACAAACTGGGCCTGGCGGTGCGGGGCCTGTACGGGGAAGGAACCGAGGCGCTGGGCAACGTGTTCCAGGTTTCCAACCAGACGACGCTGGGCGAGAAAGAAATGGAGGTGATCGAGCGTCTCAACAAGGTGATTCTGCAAATCATTGAGCACGAAGAGAACGCGCGGATCACCCTGCTTGAAAAGAAGCCGAAGCTGGTTTATGATCAAATTGGGCGTGGGTATGGCATTCTGACCAATGCACATACGATTAGCTCAAAAGAGGCATTGAATTTGCTTAGCTTGGTACGCATGGGGGTAGATTTAGAGATGTTTCCGTCGTCGGCGCGCGCGACAGTGGACGAACTGTTTATTGTCTCCCAGCCGGCCCACGTCCAACGGGCCGCGGCGCGCAAACTGACCGCCGAGGAACGAGATATTTTGCGGGCGGAATTGATCCGTGCGCAGTTGGCGACAATTTCGAAACCGGATTTGAGCAACCGTCCACGCGGGGACGGCGGACGTGCCGAACCAGAATGAGAGGACGGTGATGGAAATGAACAATTTTACGCCGCGAGCGCAACAGGTGCTCGCGTTGGCCCGCAAGGAAGCGGACCGGTTCAACCACAACTACGTGGGGACGGAACATTTGCTTCTGGGGCTGATCAAGCTGGGCCAGGGCGTCGCCGTCAACGTTCTGCAGAAGATGGGACTCGATCTCGAGACGGTCCGCATGGAAGTCGAGAAGCAGATCGGCACCGGGCCCGAGACGAAGATGGTGGGCAACATTCCGTATACGCCGCGCGTCAAGAAGGTGCTGGCGCTGGCGCAGAAGGAAGCCAAACAGCTCAATCACAATTACGTTGGGACCGAACACATCCTGCTCGGGTTGCTGCGGGAAGGCGAAGGAGCCGCCGCGCGGATTCTGAAGTCGCTCGACGTGGATATCGAGCGGTGCCGGAACGAGATTCTGAAGGAACTCGATCCGAACTTTACCCCCAGCGAGGGCACGACCGAAGAAGGCGAAACCACCGCCGGCAAGAAGGAGATGAAGACGCCGGCGTTGCGGATGTTTGGCCGCGACCTGACGGAACTGGCCCGCAAGAACGAACTTGATCCCGTGGTGGGACGCCAGAACGAAATCGAGCGGGTGATCCAGATTTTGTGCCGGCGGACGAAGAACAATCCGGTGCTGCTCGGAGAGGCCGGGGTCGGCAAGACGGCCATCGTCGAGGGCCTGGCCCAGGAAGTAGCCAGGGGCAACGTCCCGGAGATTTTGCGCGACAAGCGGGTGGTGACGCTGGACCTGGCATTGATGGTGGCGGGGACGAAGTACCGCGGCCAGTTCGAGGAACGCATCAAGGCGGTGATGGACGAGATCAAGCGGTCGAAGAACGTCATCCTGTTTGTGGACGAATTGCACACGATCGTCGGGGCCGGTTCCGCCGAAGGCGCGATGGACGCGAGCAACATCATCAAGCCGGCGTTGTCCCGCGGTGAGTTGCAGGTGGTTGGCGCGACGACGATGAACGAGTACCGCAAGTACATCGAGAAGGACGCGGCGCTGGAGCGCCGGTTCCAGACGATCATCGTTGAACCGCCCACGGTGGAGCAGACGGTGGAGATTTTGAAGGGGTTGCGTCCGAAATACGAGGAGCATCACCGCGCCAAGTTTTCGGATGAGGCGCTGGAAGCGGCGTCGCGGCTGTCGGACCGGTATATTACGGGGCGATTCCTGCCCGACAAGGCGATTGACGTGGTGGACGAAGCCGGCGCGCGGGCGCGCATCCAATCGATGACGCGGCCGCCGAACATCCACGATTCCGAGCGCGAGATCGAGAAGATCAAGGACGAGAAGGAAGCGGCGATCAAGGCGCAGGACTTTGAACTGGCCGCCGGGCTGCGCGACAAAGAGAAGCAGGCCCGCGAACGACTCGAGCAGACGCTGGCGGAATGGCGCCAGGCGCGCGACGAGAAACAGATTGTGATTACCGACGACGACATCATGCAGATTGTCGCCAAGTGGACCGGCATCCCGTTGAGTCGGATGGAACAGAAGGACGCCGAGAAACTGCTGCAGATGGAAGGCGAATTGTGCAAGACGGTGATCGGGCAGGACGAAGCAGTTACCGCCATCAGCAAGGCGCTGCGCCGCAGCCGGGCGGACTTGAAAGACCCGAATCGGCCGATTGGTTCGTTTGTGTTCCTCGGGCCGACGGGCGTGGGCAAGTCGTTGATGGCGCGGGCGCTGGCGGAATTCATGTTTGGCGACCAGGATGCGTTGATCCAACTCGACATGAGCGAGTACATGGAGAAATTCAACGTGTCGCGGCTGGTCGGCTCACCGCCGGGCTACGTCGGGTACGAAGAGGGCGGACAATTGACCGAGCGCGTGCGACGGCGTCCGTACTCGGTGGTGCTGTTTGACGAGATCGAGAAGGCGCACCCGGACGTGATGAACATGCTGTTGCAGATTTTGGAAGACGGGCATCTGACCGATTCGCTGGGGCGGAAGGTGGACTTCCGCAACTGCGTGGTGATCATGACCTCCAACATCGGGGCGGAAATGATCCGCAAAGCGGGCGAACTGGGATTCGCGCCGGTGAAGGAAGAGCACACGTACGGCGACATGAAGAACAAGCTGATGGATGAAGCCAAGCGCGCGTTCAAGCCGGAGTTTATGAACCGCCTCGACGACGTGATCGTGTTCCACAACCTGAACCGGGGCGACATGGGCCAGATCGTTCACCTCGAAGTCGAGAAGGTGAAGAGCCGGCTCAAGTACAAGGACGTTGAGATCGCGCTGACGCCGGCGGCAACAGAGTTCCTCATCGAGAAGGGCTACGATCCGCAGTTTGGCGCGCGCCCGTTGCGGCGGGCCGTCGAGAAATACCTGCAGGATCCACTGGCCGAGGAAATCCTTCGGGGCAGCATCAAGCCCAACGAAACGATCGAAGTGACGGTCGGCGACGACAAGGAGAAACTGGCTTTCAATCAACTGGCGGCCAGCGCCAGTTGAGGGGATTTGATTGTTTCACCCCCGGCCGCCCCGGAGCGATTCGGGGCGGCTTTTTTGTCGGGATACATCCACTCGCCGCGAATCCGCCGCCGCCCAGGACTTCCAGGCAGGGGTCGTCATCGAGCGGGGACGGATACCGTTCGTTTAGAAGTGCCAGGTGACGTCGACCGCAGCCGTTAGCTGGCTATCCCGGGTGCCGTTGTCGTACGCGCCTTTGAAGCGAGCGGGGGCGCCGGTCGAGTTGAAGGCGGCACTGGAGCTCGCGAGCCCATCGTCAGTCCAGCAATGTTCGAAGCGGATCTCCGGCCGGACCATGATGAGCTTGTTGGGCCACCACTGGAAGCCGATCGAGTGTTCGGTGTAACAGGATGAATAACCGGATCGATAGCCGCTCGGATCGTCCCAGATTTCGTTGCGGAACGTAATGAACACGTTGGGCGCAACGCGGCGCATGGTGTAATTGACAAGGCCTGCCGCGTATGCATAGCCGGGCTTGACCGGGTAGAACCCGTCCTCGATGGGCACGGATTTCGTCGGTACCGTTGAGCAGCCATGCGTCCACATGTACTGGGCCTCGAACGTGGTCCACCACAGTTCGTTGAACTTGTGGGTATAGCTCTCGATACACTCCTGGAGGTTGTTAAAGCCGAATTGGCCGTTGTTGAACGAGTTCATCCCGACATAGAATGAGTCCTTCCCATTCGGGGCGATGTACTGAACCATCACCGAGCCCGTAGGCTGGTCGCCGGGATCTTCGGTTGCCCAAGGCGCGATATCAACGCCGTCGGCTATTGACAGTTGAAGCACCCAGTTGGCGTTGAGCTTCGTACTGGTCCAGAGGCCCCACATGGTGTAGTTATCGAAACTATAGACCAGCGAGTGACTGGCCATGAGATTGTTTGGGGCAAGCTGTTGCTCGATGTCGGGCATTGAAATGATGCGTCCAAGGAGAATGCTCATGCCCTCGGCGACTTGGGGAACGTAAACCTGGAGGTAGAGCATCGGCGTGTCGAAACCAGTGAACTTATTGTCCCTGAAGAGGTTATTATCATTTAGGTAGCCGCGCGAAGCCATGAAACGGTAATCCAAACCCTCCAGACAGGCGATGCGAAAGCCCCAGTCGATGTGGTCGGTCTGATTCTGATCGGGCATGCGTTCGATGTAGAGCACGGCTTGGTCAAGCTCCAAGCGGTCCGGACGCTCATCATAGACTTCCGGATAGTTCGCCGTTTCGAGCGAATGGTTGAGCCCCTCGTTGTGCGAGGTGCTCAGGTTTCCGCTAACGGTTACCCAGCCGTAAAACTGGATGCGGCTGTCGTACCATGGTTTTCCGTCCGGGCCGTCATAGATGGCCTGCATCAACGGGTAGGGACTGTCTCGCAATGCGCCGGGGTCGCCGATGACGTTCGGACCTCCGCCAATCTGCCAATCGCCGTCCGGATACGGCGGCGAATCGAAGGGCGGGTTACCAATGCGGCGCGTTGGTGATGGTGGCGCGTTGGTGTCGGGCGGTGAGTAACAGGGTGTACCCATTTGCTCCATGAACGCCTCATTCAACCGCCTGAGAAACCACTCATTGGCTTTCTTCCCGTAGGGCTGGGACGCGGGAGGGGCCGCCGTTCCGGCTGGTGCATTCGTTGCTGCCGCAGCAGCAGTGGCTGCGGCCGGGACATTGGTGTTGGAATCCGCCTGCGCCATGGGAGCGAGCCCGGCGATACCACAGGTTGCGATTACGACGATCCATTGGTTACGCCTCACCGGCTTCTTCATGTGGATTTTTCAATCCTCCATTTGTTGAAGTTTGTGTTTGGTACAAACCCCCACAGGACCTGCTTCTCCGACCGGTCCGGTGGTTCCGAACGATCGCGACCCGTTGCGGCAGGTCGCGCGATGACGCGCGCCTACTTTAGCGGCGCCATTGTGATTTCCCTGGTTGCCGGGCCGAACCTGGCCTTACTGCTGTAACGGGCAGGGGCCAACGGCTGAACACTGGCCATAACCAAGCCGGGTCGTGGGGCGAGAAAAGCGAATCGGCCGGACAAACTGCCTGACGCGGTCGTCCCCGTCGCGCGCGTTTGATTGATGACATTGGCAGCCAACAATGCCGCACGGCTGCTGTAACGGTTGACACCCTTTAGTTCGGTGGCACGAGCCTGCAGGCTGGCCACCACGCTCGCTACTGTAAGGATGACGAATGTTTTCATTATGCTCTTTCGCGGCTGTTGTTGATGCAAAATGAGATCTGGCTGAAGCTGGACAGGTGTTGATCGCCGGAGCCCTTGCCGTCCGCGTTGAGCGGCAGCCTGCACGCGGCGGTTGACCGACGCGCGCGCCGGAGTCCCTGGTCGCATTCAATACCCGTGCGTAAAGACACTGGTTCCATAACGTTTGCCCTGCTCTACAAAAGTCGTGAAGCTGATCAATCCCAGGCTGGGCCGGTTTCAGCAGTTCGCCAAACAACGTGGGGCGTCCACCGGAAACTCCCAGCCATACACTGCGTACCTATAGACCAGAAAAAAGAATGGTGATAATTAAAATGAAAAGTGTTGCAGTAAAAAAAGTGCTAACAAGTACCTAAACTCGTGACCCGAGCTTGACCCGTTAATTCAGGCTACTACATGACGCCGTAACGCGAAGGGGAATGGCAGGCCGCACGACAGGCCATTGAAATCGGGCGTGGTCGCCGAGCCGCATACGACGGATCCCCCCCCAACTCACCCCAATAGCACCCCGTGGTTCGAGGGCACGGTTCCCGGGACAAGTTAGCCGCTGACGATTTTGGCGGGACTATGGGCCTCGATTCTGCGTCCCGATTTGCGGTCAACCGCCTCCTTCACACGCTGGATCAGAGTGACCTTGGTTGGGAGCGGTGGCAGCGGAGGGAGACTGACACCGCAATCGTAGCAGTGCTCTCTGCCAAGGGGGTTCAAGGCTCCGCACTTGCGGCATCGTTGAGAGCTGGATTGCATGGGAGATTGGCGGCGGTTGGTTAGCAGTCCGATGACGAGGATTGGAGCGCCGCCAAGAAGCGCCAGAAATAGAATAACAACTATTACCCCGCTGACGCTCATGCTATTACCAAGCCTTTTCCATGTTGCAACCTATCGAGAACCATACCGAACGCTTCTTGTTGTTGGTATCCATGACCGGCGGGAGCCAGGGACGCCTTTGTGTTCAGAGAAACTACTGAGGATGCCGTTTGAACCCGGTCCCGAGCGTCAGGAGCTTTACGAAGAGCCCCTGTTGGTTGACGGCTCGGCTGGCCAGTTGAGACGTAGTTGCCGGCTGGGACACCCTGGCCCGAAAAACGTAGCCGCAATGGCGGCAAAGGGTGGCGTCCTGGGGAACGGTCTCTTCACAGTCGGGACAACGCTTGATGTCTTGATTGGGTTGGCTCATATGACACCCTGAAAGAGTTTGTGTGGTAACTACTCCATTTGTTTCTCAGCTCGACGTGTCGGAAGTGGTAACCATACTACCCTGGAGGCCAATAAATGCAAGGCTTTTCTGGCGATAGGCGCAATTTTTGGCCAGTGGAAACCGCCATCTCGTCGATTGCCGTCAAAGGCGCGGGCAGCGACCAGGCCAGAAAGTTTGGCGGGCAGCCATCAAGAATGGCGGCGTGGGCTGATCTCCATGCTCGATACCAGCCAGCCTTCCCTGCCTCGAAATGTGACCCGGCCGACGCTGATCTCCCTGTCCATGAGCGTGCCGTCCTTGCGTCGATGCTTCCAGACACCGGCGTTGGCGCTCTGCCAGTGGCGCAGTCGCGATAGGTGGCGCAACAGTTTGTGAATCTCGTCGGCCGGCCGGATGTCCGTGATGGCCATCGCAAGGAACTCTTCACGCGAATAGCCATAGAGGCGGATGGCGGCTTCGTTGACCGCCAGGAACCGCAGGGTCTTATTGTCGAACACCCACATGGGGGTTGGGGCGCTTTCGAACAGCGTGCAATACTGTTCCTCGGTGCCACACAGCGCCTGTTGCAGGTCTGGAGGATTGTTGCTCATCGCGAACTCACTCCAAGGACTTGCGCGTCGGGACGCGTTCGTTAGCCGAGCGACCCGGTCGGCTAACCCGGAGCATTATATGCTTGAGGTGGGGCAAACGCAAGCGAGTCGCCGACGCCGACCTCCAGCAACGAGTGACCGGATTTTCCCGGATCGCCTGGGGGAGCTAGCAGTTGCGAACGGGGAGTCAGCTCTGCCGATTACTCATGGATGGCCGCTGTAATTGTTTCGTCGTGCGGGAAATACGGGAAAGCAAAATGGCTGGCGGCGATGCTTTGTCAGCGGTCGGTCGAAAACCGGTGCGGAACGCAACGGAGGGCAGAAACCGTATCCCACGGAGTCAGCAAACCGGTCTCGGAGCCGGGAAAGGGCTGAAAGCACTGTGTGAGAGGATACTGTGTCGGTCAACGAAGCTGAATGGCCTTGATGGTCGCCTTGGCACGCAGTCATATGGGAAATGTCGGTTTACAATGGGTGATAGGTGCGTCCACGACGATTCTGGCGCGTTGCGACCATCGGCGTGGCCGTGGAAAGGCTATTTTCATTGACTTTCACGACACAGGGATGTTTACTCCAGCTTGGTCGCTAGTGCTGTGCGTTTCGTAAATTCTACAAAGGTGACATTAATGTCTCGGGGATTGCAATGAAGAGAAAATTCGCGTTTTTGATTGTAGGCGCGTCCTTTTTGCTCGGTGCGCAGGCGGCGCGAGCCCAACAAATCAAGGTGATGGAGTACGATGCCTCGCAGGACATAGGCGCCAACACCAACCCGTCGCCACAATCAGCGGCCTACGCGCGCGTCATCGCGTACCAGCAACCGGATATCGTTTGCTTCTCCGAATTGAATGATGGCAGCTCCGCTGCGGCTGTCGGGGCCGGGGTCATCAGCTGGGTGACCAACAATCTGGCTTCGGTGTTCGGAACGAAAACCGGGGTCACGTTTTGGGTCTACATCGCCAACGTGGGGGATGGGTACAACCGCAACGGCGAAATCAGCCGCTATCCGATTGTCAGCGGCACGACGTACAGCGATGCCGGGGGCGGGTTTGCCAACCTGCGCGGCATGGATTCGATTCAGATCCAACTGAGCGGGACGAACACGCTCCAGATTTTCCATGCGCAACTGAAAGCCGATGGCGGGACGCTCGACACGAACAGCAACTGCGAAAGAAAACAGGCGGAGGCCGCGACCGACGCGACCAACATGATGTACTGGGCGAGCACGAACCAGTACCCGTATATCTGGACCTGCGACTGCAATGAGGACCAGGACCCGCGCGACGTCGGTACCGTTGACGGGTACACCACGCCCGAGTGCCCGATCTCGAGCACGTATCATCCGATCACCACGCTCGAACAGGTGGGCGGAGTGGTCAATTACAGTCCCACCACGCTGGATGGTGTGTGGCGGACGTGGAGCACGACACAGGAAGCCGGCCAGCCCTCCGTGATATTCGATTACGTTCTCGCCGCGACCAACCGGCTCGCGCCCGTGTCCGGGCTGGTGTTCAGCACGTTCGACTGGGCCGCGCACGGTCTGTACACCAACGCGAGCCCGCAGAATCTAGTCACCGACAGCTATACGGCGGACGATCACTTCGATGTCTTGGTGACCTACTCGTTTCCGACCTCCGGGACGAATTTTGGCGTCAACCCGACCTCGCTCACGGCGACCGGAACTCCGGGCGGACCGTTCACCCCTTCCAGTCAGGCTTGCGTGCTGACGAACTTCGACACGATTCCGTTGTTTTGGACCGTCACAAACCAAACCAGCTGGCTGAAGGTCTCTTCACCGGTGGGAAATCTTGGCGCCGGTTGGGGCACGAACATCACCGCGTCCATCACCGCTGCGGCCAATTCGCTGACGGCGGGGACGTACACGGACACGATCACGTTCAGCAACACAGCCACGGGAGTATCTCTCCCGGTGGGCGTGACGCTGACGGTCGGGACGCCGCCACCGCTGGCGAGTTTTACGGCGAATCCGACCAACGGGGCAGCACCATTGACCGTGAGCTTCGCGGACCAGTCGGGCGGTTCGCCCACGAGTTGGAGTTGGACATTTGGTGACGGCGGCACGTCAACGGTCGACGGCCCGACCTACGTATACGCGTCGCCGGGAACCTACACAGCGACGTTGGTTGCCTCCAATGCCGGCGGAGCCAGCACCAATACGGCAACGGCGACGATTAGCGTCTACGATCCGTTCGCGTGGTGGCAACTCCAGTACTTCGGCAGCACCAACATTAGCGCGAGCACCGCGCCCGGCGGGGATTCCACCGGGACCGGCATGAGCAACACCAACAAATTCCTGGCGGGTTTCAACCCCACCAACGTGGCGGCGTACCTGCATGTCATCGCCATCGCCGCTACGAACACCACGGACATTAATGTGACATATCTGGGGGCCAATGGGGACAGCACTTGGTCCCCGGGCATCGCCTCGCGCACCAACGTCTTGGATTACGTGCCCGGCGACGCCAGCGGCAACTACACGAACGGCGGGTGGCAGGACACTGGGCAGACCAACCTTCTCAAGGGCGGGACCGGAACCGGCGTCGTAACCAACATGATCGATCCCGGCGGCGCGACCAATGTTCCGTCGCGGTACTACCGCGTCCGCGTCCTCGTGCCTTAACGACTCGGGCCACGGTTCCGAAACGAACACGCTTCCGCTGCGAAGTCATTCGTACCCGCCGCGTCTCCTCTCCCCTTGAGGGAGAGAATTCAGGCTTGGTACCTTTCACGTCAACTGTACCAACACGTTGACATTCAAGTTGACACGATGCCCTCTTAATACTCGCCCCAGTCGATGCCAACACCGGCCAATGAGCTTTTGGTGGCGGTGGAAATGAGGATCTGGCCGGTGCCCACGCCATTCAGGGTGAAGGACTTGCCGAGCAGGTCCTGCGATTTCCACGCCGTCTTCAAATAGGTTGCTGCGCCCGTGGTATTGACGGTCGCGCCGTCCGCCTGGCAGGTTTCCATTGCCCATTGATCAATGGCGGCATCCTGCAGGCGGCAGTCGTTCATGATACGCCGTCCCTGCGATTGCTTGCGGGCTTTGACGAAGCTCGGGAGGGCAATTACAGCGAGCAAGCCGATGATGGCGACCACGATCATGATTTCAACGAGAGTGAACGCTGAACGATCATGCGTCTGGGGTTGATACTCGCGGGGACTCATAGCGCCTAGAGAAGCAACTCCCCTGCCGCTGATGCTGAACGGTTTGTAGGGGACAGTTTGTAAGGGGAAACCCTGTCTCTTTTGACAGGGAAAACCCTTGGTGCCGCCATTGACGTGAACAATATTGTCATTTTCAGCGTTCTTCCACGGGAGCGAGCTTCGGTTGGGGCTGTCAGAGAGCGCTACTGCTCTTTTGTTGTCCCCCTCCGGCCGCATCCCGCCGCCAGGACTGCCGCCCGAAACCGCCGTTGAATGAAGGAGGGTTCCGGCTGGAAGCCGTCGAACTATTTTGAGAGCGCCTCGCTCGTCGGAAAAATAAGTGGAAGATTGTTGATACCAGTTCTCGTCCACGCGCGGGCGGAGCGCTCGGTTTCTGCTTCCCCTGCGGTTCCGCTAGCGGTTTAATGGGGTTCGCACACTTGAACGGTGTGGAGGGAATAGACGGCTTCAACGCACATCGTGCACACACATCCAAGAGTAAAAATCTGCTGCATCAAGTCTCCTTCAGAGGCAGGACTAGCAATTGCCTGCGGAGCTTCCGCGCTAGGGCTCGTTTCAGCCATGCCAAGTGGCCCGGGCGTCATTTCCGAGGATGCTATTGCGCGGATTGCCGCCGCGGTGCCTCCGCCGATTGCCACTTTCCTCCTCACCAGTGAACGCTCGCCAAAGGCCATCATCGCTCAGCAGCGCCGCTGCCGCACGAACACACTTCAGCTTTGCGACCATTTGCCCGCCACCGTTTATCCCCGCCTTCGTGATGAGTTGCCCGGCATCGCTCTGGTGCAGGTCGTCCACGTGACTGATTCGGCGTCCGTGGATTATGCGCTCGCTGCTGCGGAGCATGTGGATGCTTTGCTACTCGACTCTGGCAACCTTAGTTTGGCCGTCAGGGAGTTGGGGGGCACCGGGCGCACGCACGATTGGACGCTGAGCCGACGCATTCGCGACGCCATCCGCATCCCACTGTTTCTAGCGGGCGGTCTTACCGCGTCGAATGTCGCTGAAGCCATCGCAGCCGTTGAGCCATTCGGCCTCGACGTGTGCAGCGGCGTGCGCACGAACGACCAACTTGACCCCGAGAAGGTGCATTTATTCTTTGCTGCCATCCCAAATCAAGCTGCCTAACACATCGCTGGAGCCAACGCCGATAGCGCCGTCAACTGAGTCGTAGGGGAACCCATCCCCCCCGCCCGCATCCCGCCGCCGTTGCCTCCGCTCTTGCCCCCGCCGTTGCCCGGTTGAAGGAATTTCATTTACAGCGGAAGGGATATATCTAATCAATTGGATGCGGAGAACGGGCGAGACGAGATGAACCCCATCTACAAGCATGACATCACTGTAACCGCCGACATGGTCGATGGGAACGGGCATGTGAACAACGTCGCCTACATCCAATGGATGCAGGATGCCGCCATTCAACACGCCCAAGCCTCAGGTTGCACTCCGGCGGCGTTGTCTTTGGGTGCAACATGGGTGGTGCGAACCCATCATGTCGAATATCTCCGACCAGCATTTGCAGGCGATACAATCACCGTTTTGACGTGGGTTGCCAACTTCCGAAGAGTTGGTTCATTACGCAAATACAAGATCATCCGTGCTGGCGACGAAGCGGTTGTCGCAGAAGCCGAGACCGATTGGGTGTTTGTTGATGCGAAGTCCGGTCGCCCCAAGAAGATTCCCGACGAAATCAAGAAGACATTGCCGGTTGTCAGCAAACAAGGGGAGCCATAACCCTTGATGGCCGCCGCAGTTCAGCCGCCGCGCCGGCCCGCCGCCATAGTTCCCGCCGCCTTTACCGCCCCCGAACCCGCCACGGGGTCATTCTTTACGGGGCTTGGCGACGTTGACCTTCAGTGCCCGACCATCCAGTTCCTTGCCATTGTGATCCGCCATCGCTTTGGCGGCTTCTGCTTCCGAGCCCATCTCCACGAAGGCAAATCCTTTTGAATTGCCGGTGACCTTGTCCTTGATGAGCACGCAACTGACCACGTTGCCCGATTGCTTGAACAAGTCGAGAATCTGGTTTTCCGTCGTGTTGGGTGACAGATTGCCGACGTATAGTTTCGTTGCCATAGCTGATATTCCTCCAATTTGAGTACGAGGCTGAGATTAAGGCATTCCAGTTTAATAGCAACGGTTAAAGAACGCCCCAGTTCAGCCGCCCGCCGTCCTGCCGTTGCTCCCGCCGCCCACCACGAAACTATCGGTTGCTATTCCCGCAATCAGGCTTATGTTGTAGTAGAGAGTCGAGGCACAGAATTGAGTAGGTCGAAACTCGACTCTCTTTCGTTTACACCACCATAGTCCCGCCGCCATCAGCCGCCGTTGCTCCTGCCGCCATAGCCCGCCACGATTCGGGTGGGGGTGTTGGTTTGCTGCTGGCAACTGTCGTCAGCCGAAGGTCACGGCAGGTTTGCGTTGACGGACGACAGCGTGTTGTTAATGTGGTGACCGAGACCTTTGAGAACCACGATGGCGACCACGGCAATTAATGCCAGAATCAATGAGTATTCGACCAAGCTCTGACCCGATTTCTTTGTTTCCACGTGAACGAGTTTTTGCAGACGCTTCTTCATACACTTCTCCCACTGAACAGAGGTTATGGCACGCTCTCGGTCAATCCTCACACCCAGTTGTTTGGCATTGAGTATCGCCGGGAAGGCTAATTCATCTTCGAAGATGGAACCCCAAGTACACGACCAACCCGAGCCAGAATCCGCCCCCCAGCATCAACCAGACGCGGAACGGCAACTCCTCTTGTTGTTCCAATTCTCGTGACCTCATCCCAGTTCTTCTCCACAGGCTCGGACAAGAGCCGCGGTCTCCGCATTTTTCAAGGGCAGTTAGTGTGCCAACAAGTGATGATGCCGACGGCGCGAGCTCCGTACGCGGGCAACGTTCGGCGCATTAACCAATTACAGAGACGACGTTATTTCAGTGCGTCTCAGGTGGCGGGAACGGACTGTCCAGCCTGTTGAACAGAGGTGTTCAGTGATTGTCAATTAGCGCGTACACTTGTTGGGTTAACGAGCAACCGCATCAGCACATCTTCCAGCGTTGCGCCCATCACCCCACCCGCCTCCCGCCGCCGGTTCCCGCCCGAACCCTCCCCCATACTCTCCCCCTCCCGTTAGGGAGTCTACTGCTGAATCGCCGACAAACTAGTCTGCCTCTCGCCAAGCAACTCGTCAACGGCACCGAGCAGTTCTGTGGCTACTACCGGCTTCGTGAGCAATTTGTCCACGCCGTCGAGATACTCTCTGGACACTGAGTCGAGGTTCATTGCTGTGAGCCCAATGACCTTTGCGTTCGGGCGAAGTTGCCTTACGAACTTGAGCGACTCGTCACCGTTGAGTTTCGGCATGTTGTAATTGAGCAGCACGACTCGGATGTCACCAACTGCATTGCCGAGTACTCCCAACCCCCTCGGAGCCGAAGATGAAGTCAGCACATTGAAGCCACGATTGACCAGCAAGAATTTGACGGTTTGCAACAGTATGGGGTCGTCATCAATGACTAGGATGGTGGATCTGGGCTCGTCCCCACAATCAAAAGGACGCTCGGGTCGTTCTTTCCGTTGGATTCTGCCACCGTTGCCCAATAATGCGATTGCTGCGGAGAACATGCCCATATGCTTCTTTCCCTAATCGAATTTAGCCACCGCAGGCGACGTGACCGGCTCGGTATTGGACTCAGTATGAACCTGCCCGGGGGGTAATGTCAACGCAAAACAGCCATGCAAACCAGCATTTTTCTGCCACAGAATGGAATGGCAAGAAAGGAATCTAGTGATCACGCTACCCGCCCGCATCCCGCCGCCGGTTCTGCCGCCCACCACGAAACTATCGGTTGCTATTCCCGCAACCAGGCTTACGGTGCAGTGGAGAGTCGAGAAGCTCTCGCAGGGTACATCGTTCAGCCGTATGGGTGCGGCTGGGGTTGCGTAGAGTCGAGCCTCGACTCTCCTTTTCGTTTCCTGCCAAATCCTGCCGCCCTCCAACTGCAAAATGAAAGCGGCGCACTCTTTTGAATGCGCCGCCCTCAGTTTTCGACTCTTCGGTCTCCAGAACGACGGGGTTGACGGTTTGTGGGCTCGACCACTGGAACCCTGTTCCTCTAACCCGCCCGCCGAATCCAATAGACCGACAAACTGAAATAGAATACGCCATCGGGAGTGCCTGTCAAATCCGCCCGCCGTCCCGCCGCCATGAACTGCCGCCTCCACTGTTGAAGCCAGCCTGCGTCAGTGGTAGAAGGGGGAATCGGAACCAGTCCGAACCGGAGCCGACGATGAAAAGATGGAGCCTAGTTGTTGGGAATGTCTGTATCGTTGGGATTTTCTGCATCACTTTTCTATTAGTTTCCCTCTCATTGGCTCGCGACAGATTCGAAAACGCCATATACATTACTTTTCTCGTTGCCGCCGGTATTCTCGGCGTCTTCTCGCTATACTACGTCCACTGCTTGTTGAATGTTCTCTATCTGATCTACGCAAAGAGGTTTTGCACAAAGTACGGCTTTAGACCGGTTCGCTGGAGGGTAGGGATGGCGTTCAACACCAGAGGCATCAAAACCGAGTATTCCATAGTCCAACTCGATTGCGTTGACAGTCAGAGCCAGAAACGATTCGTTTCATTGTTGGTCTGGGCTTTTGGTATTCTGACGGGTGCTGAAGAATGAGATTTATACTGAGTCCTGCCCGGAGGACTGGCCACGGCTTGAGCGCTAAACCGTCTGCCGCCTGATCCCCCCATCTCCCGCCCGTTTACGTCCGCCTATGTTTCCCCATCGCCCTGAGCCCTGATATGCTATCGAGCCTGCGAACTGCGGGACAACGCATCTCGCACGCCTTGATGATACGCAGCAGGGACGCCCAACATGCCGCCGACCATCCACACGACCGTGAGGCTTCCCGGTGGCATAGAACCCCAACCGAGACGCCTAAGGAGAAAATGGAGTGCAACAACGGCGATTGAAACCCCAATGCAAACCCCAATAAAAAGCCATCTCAATCTCCACTCCCCAGCCTTCTCCCACTGCTCCATTTGTTCTTTCATATCTCAAACCTCCATGAGCCTGTTCCAACTGCCAAAGCGCATCGTTAGGGATGTCCTCATCTAGTTGTCAAACGTGCACTATCCCACCCCCAACGACGAGCAAATCCCGCCCCCCCGCCTGCCGCCGGGACTGCCTTTGACCTATTTCCTTCGTATTACCGCATTGGGATCAGCCGTTCGAAGCATTCTAATTTCTTCTGGTGAATACGAATAGTCATGGACCAGGCGGTCTTTGAGTTTGGTCGTAAGCGCACCCATCAGTTCCTCACCACGAGGCATGGCTTGGAGTTTTAGCGGCAAGAGTGTTGCGTCGTTGAACACCAGAAGTAGAGCGGAGCCCTTTTGCGCCATCATGGAGTTCGTCGGCAACCCAACGATGACCTTTTCGATTGAGGTCAACGGGAGGCGCACTTGTCCACGAATGCCACCGATCAGTTCTGAATCCGTCAATCGCCAACACTGTCGGTTAATACTGCGTCCGACGAACCAAGAGGAGATGCATAGACCGAAAGCAAACCCTGCTACGATTGCTGATACTGGTGCCTGACCAGAAGAAGTCTTCAGGTAGAAAAACTGCAACAGAAGCAGAGGCGGAATTGCGGCGATACAGGCGAACATCGGAAATCCCACGGCATACGCCATCCAGTCCCTTGGTGTTGGGCAAGTTGCGATGTCTTGCGGACGGCTGTTCATGTGGAACAGCGGGAATTGAGTCACGCCGTTCTTGGTGTGTCAACGGGAAACCCTTCGCCCCCCGCCCGATCCGCCCCCATCCATCTTGCCATCTTGAACCGCTCCTGCGTCAGTGGTACAAGCGTCATTGGAACCAGTCCGAACCGGAGCCGACGATGAAACGACGGAGCCTCCTTGTTGCGGTAACAATCAGCATCTGTTTCATGTACGTCTCTTCGTCCAATGCTCAACAGACAATTACTTTGTCTAACGGATGCACGTACATTGGGGGCATGAAGGATGGGAAGCCCAATGGGTTTGGGACGATTACGTATCCTCCGTATCCACGCTATGGATTCATAACGAACGAATGCGGGTCGCTGATGTTTCGACCGGCGGCGCAATATGTCGGAGAGGTCAAGAATGGCCTTCCAAATGGTCAGGGAGTATTCACAATTCCACCCGAATACAAAAGTGATGATTACAAGTATGTGGGAGAGTTCAAAGACGGCAAGCATAACGGCCACGGGGCTGAGTCTTTTTTACATGGGGGTGAGTATGTGGGGGAGTTTAGGGATGGCAGGCGTAACGGTCTAGGGACGCTGACATTTCCGGATGGACGCAAATACGACGGCGAGTTCAAGGATGACAAGATGGACGGCAAAGGCAAGATGACCTACCCCGACGGCCATGTCGAAGAGGGTCTCTGGAAGGACGGCAAGTTCGTGGGAGCCGAGAAGTCGCCGTAGGAGTTGCCGCCCCCCGCCAGCAGCAGCCCTGCTGGCTGTTCATCGCGTGCTGTGCATGAGGTGAATGATTCCGATCGCAATGAGTGCAACCGGCAGCAAGATGTCCCAGTAGAAGAAGTATCCAGCATTCCCGGCACGAAAGTTTTTGTCTTTGAGCATCTGGCGGACATATCCGATGGCGCATCCCCAAGCGAAGATGGTGACCATCAGGATGGTGGCGAGCCAAAAGGAACCGCCCAACCGGGCACAGATGATGCCAAGAACTCCGATCCCCAGATCGGCGACTCCGACCTCGAACTGAAATGGATGATCTTTGGTCCATCCAATGTAGTCGGCAATGCGGTCGCCAAAGAACAGATGCCCGATCGCAGCGCCAACCAGTTGCAATCCGCAGCCGTAGACCAAAAGATTTCTCAACACGATCGTTGCCCAGAACTGGGTATCGATGTTCTGGAGCAGATGAGAAACGGAGTAGACAACCGCAAGGACGAGCGGAATGGAGATGGAGTATTTGGCCGGCTTGCTTTTCATCCGGTCGACCAAGCCTCAACATTGATCAGCCATAAGCCCATCCTTCATGCCACTGCAGAAGCAAGAGCTGAACAAGCCTCATGCCGCCAGCAGCCGAACAAGCAAACTTGATTAGCTCGCCGTCCCCGCCCTGTTGACCGATTTGCGCCGCGCGCGGAGGCCTGGCGTTGATGACGTCATCAGCGGAGCCCGCAGGTGGGCGCGGGAGGTGGCACCGGAGGCTTGGTGTGGGCGGTGGGCTCGGGGTGAGCGGTGGTGGATCGGTTGGGCGCGTGGGCTCGGCGTCGGTTCTGGGGGGCGGGCGTGTACGGGCGGGGCCGTTCTGGATGCAAGCTTTTCCTGTTGGGAATTGGGTGCAGGGAACTGTGGCTAATTGGAGTAAGTTGCAGGTAAGAGGGGGTGCGAGTCGAGGGTCGGTGCTGGGCACGAGGTTGGGCTGCCCACGGCGGGCTTGCAACGGTCCGGGGGCTCTCTTATGCTGCGCAGTACCAATGGTGGCAGCACAACGATTTCAGCAATTCGCGATTCGCGAGCTCGATCAGCTCGGGGCGATGCTGTTGCTGCTGCTCGATATTCTGAAGACGACGTTTTCGAAGCGGCCGCGGTGGGGGGAGACGATCGATCAGGCGTACAAGATCGGCTGGCAATCGCAGGCGGTGGTGGTGGTCACGGGCGCGTTCACCGGCATGGTGTTTGCCGCGCAGATCTACTGGCAATTTCACAAGGTCAAGATGGATACGGCCGTGGGGCCGGTCGTCAGCGTGGCGATGGCCCGTGAGCTGGGGCCGGTGCTGACGGCATTGATGGTGGCGGGACGTGTGGGCGCAGCGATTGCCGCGGAACTGGGCACGATGAAAGTGACGGAGCAACTGGACGCGATGCGGTCGATGGGAACGGCGCCGGTCGATTACCTCGCCGTGCCGCGGTTCATCGCCCTGATGGTCGGGCTGCCGCTGTTGACGGCCGAATCCATGTTTTTCGGGATTTTCAGCGGGTATTTTATTGGCGTGCACATGTGCGGAATCGACCAGGCCTATTTTCTGGACCACATGTACGCGTTTACGTCCGCCAAAGACGTGACGAGCGGGCTCATCAAGTCAGTGTTCTTCGGTATATTCATCGCCTTGGTCTCGACTTACAAAGGATTCAATGCGGACGAAGGCGCCGAGGGAGTGGGCCGGGCGACGACCGAAGCCGTCGTGGTGTCCTCCCTGACCGTGCTCATCGCGGATTTTTTCCTCTCAGTGGTTTTCAACAGGATCATGCCCGTATGATCCAGATCCAGGACCTGCACAAGTCGTTTAACGGCGCCGAGGTGTTGCGCGGCGTGGATTTTGAGCTCCGCGACAGAGAAACGCTGGTCATCATCGGGCGCAGCGGCGGCGGCAAGAGCGTGTTGCTCAAGCACTTGTGCGGGTTGCTGCGACCGGATGCGGGCCGGGTGATTGTGGACGGCGTGGATATTGACCCGCTGTCGGAGCGCGAACTCACGCCGATCCGGAAGAAGTTTGGCGTGTTGTTCCAGGGAGCGGCCTTGTTTGATTCGATGACGGTGTTTGAGAACGTGGCGTTTCCATTGCGCGAGGAGCGGAAGCTGGAGGAGCCGGAGATCACCCTGCGGGTGGAGCAAGCGCTGACAATTGTGGATTTGCTGGAAGCGAAAGACAAGAAGCCGGCCGAATTGAGCGGCGGGATGCGGAAGCGTGCGGGCCTGGCCCGCGCCTGCGTGGCCAACCCCAAGTACATTTTGTACGACGAGCCGACCACGGGACTTGATCCCGTGCTGGCGGACCACATTAACGATTTGGTCTTGCGGACGCGTGACCAGTTGCATGTGACGAGCCTCGCAGTGACGCACGATATGACCAGCGCCTACAAGATCGCTGATCGCATCGCGATGCTACATGACGGCCGCATTCACGCGGTGGGAACACCGAAAGAGATTCAAGCGACCGCCGATCCGATCGTGAGGCAATTTATAACCGGGACCGCAGAAGTTCAGAAGGAGGCACAACATGGCACAGAAACGGTCAGTTGAAGTCCGAGTCGGGATTTTTGTTGCCATCTGTCTGGCAATGGCAGTGATGATGATTTGGAAGTTTGGCAAGTATCAGCCGGTGACCCGTCACACGTACGACATCGACGTGGTGTTCTCCAGCGTGGGCGGGATCGTGCAGGATGCCAGTGTGCTCTACGCGGGCATCAAGGTGGGAAACGTGCGCTCCATCATGCTGGACCAGACGGGCGTTCTGAAGGTGATCGTGAAGCTCGCTATTCAGGAGGACGTGAAAATCCGCAAAGACGCGAAGTTCGTGATCAACCAGTCGGGATTGTTGGGTGACCGCTATGTGGACATCATTCCCCAAAGCGCGACGGCGGAATTCCTCAAGCCGGGAGACAGCGTGGAGGGATCATCGAGCTTGGATCTCAGCGAGGCTTTTCACGGGGTCGTGGACGTGTTGCATCAGGCGGCGGGGACGATTGAACGAGTGGACAAGGCCATCCAGCGCATTGATGAGACGGTGTTGAGCCGCCAGAGCCTCGATCATGTCGACTCCGCCCTGGCTAACATCGATACGGTCAGCAGCAATGCCATCGGCTTGACGGCCAGCCTGCGCGGCGTCGTCGATGAGAACCGCGGGAAGGTGGACTCCACGCTGACGAGGTTTTCTGATGCCGCTGACAACCTCAGGACGGCTTCCAGCAATATCGATCAGGTGGTGACTTCTAATCAGGATGACATCCACACAGCCGTGAAGGATCTCGCGGAGAGCACGGCGCGGCTGAACGACATTCTGGCGCGGCTCGAAAAGGGCGAGGGGACAGCCGGGAAGCTGTTGGTCGATCCGACGTTGCATGACGAAATTGTGCACCTTGTACAGAATTGGCGGAAATACGGGATCTTGTACAAGGAAGGCAATCGGCGCGAGCCCACCAAACCGGCAGAATCCAAAAACTGGGCCGTGCCCCAGCCAGCGCGTCCGTCACTAAGCGGAGGCGGCACCCTCATTTTCGGCACGGATTCGACAACCCCGGTCAAGTAGCTGCAGCCACGGCGGTTGAGAACACCCACTGGCCCTAAACCTGCTCCCGCATCAGTGGAGAGAACAGGTGTAGAGCCATGACCTTGTTGATGCTGAGACTGTTTTTCCTGATCCTATGCGTGCTGGGCAGCTGGTCCATCTCCCAGTTGCACGACCAGTGGGCGGAGCATCCAGTCCTGGCAATCCTGATCGGGTTGTTCGGAGGCACCGCGTTCATCGGTGTCGACAAAGCGCTCAAGGGTTTTTCGCTACGCGGGTTATCAGCTGCCTCGTTCGGGATTCTGGTCGGCTTCACGATCAGCTACTTCATCGGCAACTCGGTTCTGTTCAAGTTTATTGACGACGAGCCGAAACTGATTGCGCAAATTGCCATGTACGTGGTTTGCTCCTACCTGGCGATGGTCATTGCCTACCGCGCCAAGGATGAGTTCAACCTCGTCATTCCCTATGTGAAGTTCATGCGAGAGAACAAGCCCGAGCGGCTTGTGTTGCTGGATACCAACATCATTATCGACGGTCGCGTTCAGGAGGTCTGCACGACGGGGTTTCTCGACGCGGTGCTCATCGTCCCGCGGTTTGTCCTCAATGAATTGCAGTATATCGCGGATGCCGCCGACGACGTGAAGCGGGCACGCGGGCGGCGCGGCCTCGAAGTCCTCAAGATGTTGCAGCTCAATCCGCGCGTGGAAGTGAAGTTTCATGAGAACGAGGTGCCCGACATCAAAGAAGTGGATGGCAAATTGGTGCAGTTGGCGAAAATGCTTCCTGCAGAAATCCTGACCAATGATTTCAACCTCAGTCGCGTTGCCGAATTGCAGCATGTCAAGGTGCTCAATCTCAATGAGCTGGCGAAATCGTTGCGGCCGGCTGTTCTGCCGGGTGAAGCCCTTTCGGTTCGCCTCCTCAAGGAGGGACGAGAACCGCAGCAGGCCCTCGCGTACCTGGACGACGGCACGATGATCGTGGTCAACCGTGCCCGTCGGCTCCTCGGGCACGAGGTGGAGGTGACGATCAGCAGCGTGCTGCAAACCGCCGCGGGACGCATGGCGTTCGCCGAGCTGGCCACCGAGGGCCAGACTGTTGGTGAGAGCGAGCGGCAGCCGGAGCCGTCCACTGTTTGAGCGGGGCAGGCTTGCTCCGATCAACGGAGATTTGTTAGTCTGCCGAACATGGTTACGGCGATTGTGTTGGCCGCTGGTCGCTCGACGCGGATGGGCGGCGGCCCCAACAAACAATTCATTGAGCTTCTCGGCAAACCACTCCTCTACTACTCACTCGCAGCCTTCGAGCAGTGCCCGGTTGTCGACGCGGTGGTTCTGGTGCGGCGGCCGGATTACGCCCGACAGGCAGAGCAGGTCGTTCGGCAGTTCGGATTCAGAAAGGTGTGCGCATTTGCCGACGGCGGCGTCGAACGCCAGGACTCGGTCGGCAACGGTTTGAAAGGCTGCGGGTCACAGACGGACATTGTCGCGGTCCACGACGGAGCCAGGCCGCTGGTTACGCCAGCGTTGATCGAGTCCACAGTTGCCAGTGCCCGAGAGTTCGGAACCGGCATCGCCGCTACCAAGGTTGTGGATACCATCAAGGAGGCCAACGAAGATAGGACGGTGGTGCGGACAGTGGATCGCACAAGGCTGTGGGCGGTGCAAACACCTCAGACGGTGAAACTCGGTCTCCTGCGAACCGCGTATGCGAAGGTCATGGAGAAGAAAATCGTGGTCACGGATGAGGCCGCGGCAGTGGAGTTGCTTGGCGAAAAAGTGCATCTGGTCGAAACGCCATTTCTTAATTTGAAGGTCACCATGCCATCGGATCTGGCCATGGCAGAGGCCTTGCTGAGCGTTCGGCCGTGACGACCCGCCCAATTGTGGATGGCAAGCGGTGGCGGAGCCGGTCGATACGCACTTTCCCGGCGTTGCCTCGCACCGACAGGTGGGGTATGCTCCCGATTCTATGAATCGCGTTGGCATTGGAGTGGACGTACATCGGTTTGTTCCGGGCCGCAAATGCATCCTTGGGGGTGTCGAAATTCCACACGAGACCGGTTTGGAAGGTCACAGTGACGCAGATGTATTGGCGCATGCGATTGCCGATGCATTGCTCGGCGCCGCGGCCCTCGGTGACATTGGAAAGTACTACCCGCCCAGCGACATGAAGTTCAAAGATCTCGACAGCATGATCATCGTGCGCGAGTGCGCTGAGCGCGTTCGCAAAGCCGGCGGGCGGATCAACAACGTGGATGCCGTGATCATCGCCGAAGCGCCCCGGATGGCGCCACATATCCCGAAGATGCAGGAGATTCTGGGCAGGTACATGGGCGTGGCGCCAACGCAAGTCGGTGTGAAAGCCACCACGAGCGAGCACATGGGATTCACGGGGCGGAAGGAAGGCATCGTGGCGATCGCCATCGCGTCGATCGAAATGTAGGGGGTCATGGCTCTGCAGTTCTTCAACACGTTGACCCGCCGCAAAGAGGATTTCGTCCCGATAAATCCCCCGCACGTGGGTCTCTACACGTGCGGCCCAACCGTTTACAACTACGCGCACATCGGCAATCTGCGGGCCTTCATGTTTGAAGACTTGCTGCGACGCCACCTGGAATACAAAGGTCTCCAAGTCAAGCACGTGATGAATATCACGGATGTCGAAGACAAGATCATTCGCACCGTCCGTGAATCGGGCAAGCCGCTGCACGCGGTGACCGACTTCTACACGCAGGAGTTCTTTCGCGATCTCGACACGTTGAAGATCCTGCGGGCTCACCTCACGCCCCGGGCCACGGAAACCATCCCGGACATGATCAAGTTGATCGAAACGCTGGTGGCGCGAAAGCACGCTTACGTGGCCGAGGACGGTAGCGTGTATTACTCGATCAAGTCGTTCAAGGACTACGGGAAACTGGCGCACCTTGACTTCGAAAACCTGCAGTTTGGAGCGCGCGTGGCGCAGGACGAATATGACAAGGAGCATATCGCCGACTTTGCGTTGTGGAAGGCGTGGGATGAGGACGATGGGCCGGTGAAATGGCCGTCTCCCTGGGGCGATGGTCGTCCCGGCTGGCACATCGAGTGCAGCGTCATGAGCATGAAGCATTTGGGTGAGACCTTCGACATTCATTGCGGCGGTGAGGACCTGATTTTCCCCCATCACGAAGATGAAATTGCACAAAGCGAGGCGGCCACCGGCAAGCCGTTCGTCCGCTACTGGTTGCACAATGCGCATTTGCTTGTGGAAGGCAAGAAGATGAGTAAATCGCTGGGGAATTTCTACACGCTCCGTGACCTGCTCGCCAAGGGGTGGACCGGGCGTGAAGTCCGTTACGCACTGATCTCGGCGCATTATCGCGAACAGTTGAACTTCACATTCGATGGCCTTCAGGCCGCCCGATCCGCACTGCAGCGAATCGATGAGTTCTTGCTGAAGCTGCAGGGGGTGGCGGAGTCGCCCTCATCCAATTACGAGCCGCTCCTTAGATTCCGAGCCGAATTCGATGCCAAAATGGATGACGATTTGAACATTAGCGGTGCGCTCGGCGCAGTCTTTGATTTCATCCGATTCGTAAATAAGAAACTGGTCGAGGGCTCCCTGAAACCATCGGAGGCCCAGGATATCCTCAACGAATGGCGGGAGATCGACAAAGTGCTCGGCTTTGGGATGCCGCAAAAATCCGAAGTGCCTGCCGAAGTGCAACAGTTGGTCGAAGAACGCCAAGCCGCGCGCAGCGCGAAGAATTTTAAGCGCTCGGATGAGATTCGCGACCAACTGGCGAAACAGGGTTGGGTGATCGAAGACACACCGAAAGGTCCACGGGCGAAACGAACTGGTTGAGCGTTCGCCATGACGAGACGCTATCCGCTTTCACTTATCGCGAAAAGACGGCGTTGATCAATCGACGGCTCGCGGAGCGTTACCGGAACCACTCGGCGTTGCTTGTTTGGCACGTCTCGAACGAATGCAGCGGCGAATGCCACTGCGCGCGTTGCCGGGAAGCATTCCGAAACAGGCTGCAGGCACGATACGGCTCGCTGATTCTGCGCCGCTCGCGCACAGATTGACATTCCGTGGATGATATGGTGAGTTAGCGGTGCCATGATCGAAGAACTGAAGGGCAAAGTGAGCAGTTTGCGCGAACGCCACCAGGCGTTGAGGAGGTATCTTTGACGTCGATAAACAACGCGCGCGCCTTGTCGAGCTAGAAAATATCATGGCCGGCTCGACGTTCTGGGCCGATCAAAACAAAGCCCGCAGCATTTTGGACGAAGCCACCACGATTCGTCGCAAGCTGGACACGCTTGCCGCCCTCGACCAGAACATCTCTGATGCGGAAGTGCTGATCGATCTCGGCGAAACCGAGCAGGAAGTCGCGGGCGAGATCAACGTTGCCGAACAGAAGTTCAATCAATTCGAGTTGGAAAACCTTCTCGGCGGGGAGCACGACAAATCCAACGCCATTTTCAGCATCCACGCTGGCGCGGGCGGTACGGAGAGCTGCGATTGGGCCAACATGCTGCTGCGGATGTACCAGCGCTATTGTGAGACGCGCGGGTTCAAGGCCGATCTGGTGGACATCCAGTCCGGCGACGAAGCCGGCATCAAGAGCGCCACGATGCTGGTGACGGGAGAGTACGCCTACGGCTATCTCAAAGCAGAGCGCGGCGTGCATCGACTCGTGCGGATTTCGCCGTTCGACTCGAACAAGCGCCGCCACACGTCGTTTGCCAGTGTGGACGTGATCGCGGAATTGAGCGAGACGGACGAGGTCGAGCTCAAAACGGAAGACATCCAGGTGGATACCTTCCGTTCGGGCGGTCGCGGCGGCCAAAACGTCAACAAGGTCGAGACGGCCGTGCGCATGACGCATGTCCCGACGGGGATCGTGGTCCAATGCCAAAGCGAGCGCAGCCAGCATCAAAACCGCGAATTGGCGATCAAGATGCTGAAAGCGCGTTTGTTCGAGAAGCAGCAGGATGAGAAGCGGGCGGCAATGGAAAAGTATTACGGCGAGAAGGGCGCGATCGCGTGGGGTAACCAGATTCGCAGTTACGTGTTCCAGCCGTACCAGATGGTCAAGGACCTGCGCACCGGTTATCAGACCAGCGACGTACAAAGGGTGATGGACGGCGACCTGCAACCATTCATCGGTGCCTGGCTCAAGGCGGGCCAACCACGGTCGCGAAGGCAGGGCGTGACGGATGAAGAGTAACCGGCCGCACCTCTCATGCTGACAGACTTCAAATGAACGTCCTCGACAATATCGTTGCCGAGAAGAAACTGGAAGTGGCAACGCTGCGATCCCAGGCGGGGAAGCTGAAGCAAGCGGCAGCGGCACGAAAGGAGTTCCGCGATTTCACAGGCGCACTACGTCCCGACAACAGGGTGGCGCTCATTGCCGAGGTTAAGAAGGCGTCGCCATCGGCGGGCGTGATACAGAAGGACTTCGACGCGATCCGAATTGCCCGTGACTATGAAGATGGCGGGGCTTCTGCGCTTTCGGTGCTCACCGATGAGAAGTTCTTTCAGGGGCGGATCGAATACCTGCAACAAATCCGCGACGCCGTGAAGCTGCCGCTGTTGCGGAAGGATTTTATCGTCAACGAGTTGCAAATATACGAATCGGCGGCGCGCAGCGCGGATGCGATTCTGTTGATCGTGGCGATCTTGGATGACGAACAACTCAAAGACTTTCGCGAGTTGGCCGCGCAGCTTCATTTGGCTTCGCTGGTCGAAGTGCATGATGAAGCTGAGTTGGATCGGGCCGTGAGCTCCGGGGCCGGGATTATCGGGGTGAACAATCGCGACCTGCGTGATTTTTCCGTGAGCCTGGCGACAACCGAGGAACTGGTGGGCAAACTCCGCCGTGGGATGTGCAGCAAGCACACGATCGTGGCCGAAAGCGGCATCCATACCCGGTCCGATGTAGAGCGCGTCGCTAAGGCCGGCGTAAACGCGGTTCTGGTTGGCGAATCGCTGATGCGCAGCGGGGACATTCAGTCGAAAGTGCGCGAGCTGATGGGCCGATGAGCACGAAGATCAAGATCTGCGGCATCACGAACCTGAACGACGCGTTGCTGGCCGTTGAGTTGAGCGCAGACGCGCTGGGATTCATTTTCTACCCGAAGAGTCCACGGTACATCAGGGTGAGCGAAGCGGCCAATATCTGCAACGCCCTGCCGCCGTTCGTGACGAAGGTCGGCGTGTTCGTGGATGAGTTGGAGTACGAGATCGAAAGGGCGCTGGACGAATGCCTGCTGGATGCGCTGCAATTTCATGGGGACGAGCCGCCGGGCTTCTGCCAGAAGTTCGCGGCGAAATCGATCAAGGCCATTCGGATGCGCGACGAAGAATCGCTGCGCGTCGCCGCCGAGTACGATGTTGACGCTCTGTTGTTGGATACCTACACTGACGAATCGCGCGGGGGCACCGGGAAGACGTTCGACTGGTCGTTGGCGCTGAAAGCAAAGGAGATCGGACCGCCGATCATCCTTTCCGGCGGCTTGACGACCGCCAACGTTCAGGAAGCCATCCGCCGCGTGCGGCCGTATGCCGTGGATGTCGCGAGCGGTGTGGAGCGCGAGCCGGGCAAGAAAGACCCGGAGAAATTGCGGAGATTCATCGAATTGTGCAAGTGCACCTGACAACTGTACCGGACAAACGCGGGCACTTTGGGCCGTACGGCGGCATGTTTGTGCCGGAGACGTTGATGGAGCCGCTGCACGAATTGGCCCGCCAGTACGAGCGGGCAAGGCGCGACAAGCGGTTTCGCGACGAGCTGGCGTATTATTTGCGCGAGTATTGTGGCCGCCCCACGCCCCTGTATTTCGCCGAGCGGATGACTCGCGAACTGGGTGGGCCGAAAATTTATCTCAAGCGCGAGGACCTGCTCCACACGGGCGCGCACAAGATCAACAACACCATCGGCCAGGTGCTCCTGGCCAGGCGCATGGGGAAACGCCGGGTCATTGCCGAGACCGGCGCCGGCCAGCACGGCGTGGCCACGGCAACGGTGGCGGCCATGTTTGGCATGAAGTGCGTGGTGTACATGGGCGCCGTGGACATGAAGCGTCAGGCACTGAATGTGTACCGTATGCGGCTGTTGGGCGCGGAAGTGCGTGCGGTCGACGCCGGGCAGAAGACACTGAAGGAAGCCATCAGCGAGGCCATGCGCGACTGGGTCACCAACGTGCATACCACGTACTACATCCTCGGGAGCGTTCTGGGCGCGCATCCGTATCCGATGATGGTGCGCGATTTCCAAGCGGTGATCGGACGCGAGGCGCGGCGGCAAATCCTGGAAAAGGAAGAGCAGTTGCCGGACGAGCTCGTAGCGTGCGTGGGTGGCGGCAGCAATTCCATCGGGTTGTTCCACGCGTTCCTTAGGGACAAGGGCGTGCGGATGGTCGGCGTTGAAGGCGGCGGCGAAGGCATCCACCCCGGCAAGCACGCGGCGCGTTTTCAAAAGGGCGGGGCCATCGGGGTATTGCAGGGGACCCGCACTTTCGTGCTGCAGGACGACGACGGCCAGATCATGCTGACGCATTCTGTTTCGGCGGGATTGGACTATGCAGCCGTTGGCCCCGAGCACAGTTATTTGCGCGATCTAAAGCGAATCGTGTATACCTACGCGACCGACCACCAGGCGCTGGAGGCCGCCCAGTTTTGCTCGCGGAGCGAGGGCATCATTCCGGCGCTCGAAGCGGCGCACGCGGTCGCGTACGTGATGGCAAACGCAAAAAAGATCGGTCGCGGCGCGCTTGTGATCGTCAACTTGAGCGGTCGCGGCGACAAGGATGTCAGCCAAATGGCGCGGTTGTTGAATCTATGAGGCCGTATTTCCAACGCCGACCCTGCAAACGACGACTGGCTCCGCTGGTGCCGCGACTGGCCATGTGTGCGCTGTTGGGCAATTATCGATTGAAATGAGGACCGTATGAGATCCATAACGGGATATGGCTGGGGCGAGAAGGTTGCAGACCGAATTGGCGGAGGTGGCAAAGCTATGAAAGTGCAGTTTCCTTGTCCGAAATGTGGAGGTGAGATCAGGCTGACGGGAAGATCGGTCTGTGAGCATTTTCGCACTTCCAACCGGATCTGTAAGAAGTGCGGCACGGTATGGCGATTCGATAAGCAAAGAATGACTGGGGGGGCAGCCGTCTACGGCCTCGTGGCCGGCATAGGAATCGCACTTATCTCCTTGGCGCAACTACCATTCAGTTTTGACCTCATCTACATTGGACTTTGGATATTGTTCTGCTGGTTTGTGGTCTGGCCAACTGTCTGGAAGCGCTGTGCGAAGATTGAAGCTGAGGTGAAGGCCCCATGAGATCCATGACCGGGTATGGCCGCGGCGAAGCGGCGAAGGACGGGTTCAAGTTCACCGTTGAACTCAACTCGATCAATCGCAAACAAAGCGATATCTCGATCAACCTCGCCAAGGAATTGGTCGAACTCGAGCCGCGGATTCGCGACGAGATCAACGCTCACTTGTCGCGCGGGCGGGTGACGGTGGTCGTCGCGTTCCATCGCGGCAGCGCGAAGGCGGAAGAGCAGGTCGAGCTGGACGTGCCGCTGGCGAAGGCCTATTACCGGGCCATTCAGAAGCTCCAACACGAAATGAAGCTGAACGGCTCGCTCACCCTTGATGTGATTCTGCGCGCGCCCGGCGTGATGAAACTTGCCGAAGCGTCTTTCGACGCGGAGCGCGTCTGGCCCAGCGTGGAAGCGGCGTTGCGCAAGGCGATCTCGGGGTTGGTCAAGATGCGCGAGAAGGAAGGCAAGTTCCTCGCGAACGACCTCGCGCAGCGACTGGGCTTTCTTCAAGAGGGGCTGGAACTGGTCAAGAAGTCGGCCCCCGAGATCGTGTCGCGTTACCGCGAGCAATTGCATAAACGGGTCAAGGAAGCCGGGCTCGACGTGCCGCTGGATGATGAACGTCTTGTGAAAGAGGTGGTGTTCTTTGCGGATCGCTGCGATATTTCGGAAGAGATCACGCGATTGAGCAGCCATCTCAGCCAGTTTCGTGATTGTCTGAAATCAACCGAGCCCGTCGGACGCACGTTGGATTTTCTGGCGCAGGAAATCGGTCGGGAGATCAATACCATCGGTTCCAAGGCCAATGCCGCGGAAATCTCGCAACAGGTGGTGAAGATGAAAGCCGAACTCGAGAAAATCCGCGAGCAAATCCAGAACATCGAATGAACGAACCCAGCCCAACCCCGACGCGAACCGGTTTGGTCATCGTCGTCTCGGCGCCTTCGGGCGGCGGGAAAAGTTCGTTGTGCCAGCGGCTGCTGAACTGGTCGTCGAACATTGTGTATTCCGTCTCCTGCACGACGCGGCCGCCGCGCGGAGGCGAGCAGAACGGCCACGATTACTTCTTTCTGAGCGCGGCAGAATTCGAGAACAAGATCGTTGCCGGAGAATTCCTCGAATACGCCAAGTACAATGGCAACTATTACGGCACGCCCCGCGGGTTTGTGGAGGAACAACTGGCAATGGGGCACGACGTGCTGCTGGACATCGAGGTCCAGGGAGCACGGCAGTTGGCGCAGTGCGTGCGCGGGGGCAGGTTCGCTTATCCTGACGCGCTGGTCATGATTTTTTTGATGCCGCCCTCGCTGGAGTTGTTGGAGACGCGGTTGCGTCGGCGCGGGACGGACAGCGACGAGACGATTCGCAAACGGCTGGCGCTGGCCCAACAGGAAATGGCGCATTGGCGCGACTATGATTACGTGATCGTCAGCGGGCGGCTCGACGACGATTTTGAGCAGGGCAAGGCGATTGTGATCGCCGAGAAATGTCGGACGACGCGCGTGGCAAAGGACGGAAAACCATGGCAGCAAAACGAACTATCCTTCTAGGCATCACTGGCTCGATTGCGGCGTACAAATCCGCGGACATGGCGAGCAAACTGAAGAAGCTTGGCCACGAGGTCTTCTGCGTGATGACAAAAGATGCGACACGATTCATCACGCCGCTGACGTTGCAAACGTTGTCGCAGCATCCGGTGACGGTCGATTTGTTCGAAGAAGGTGAGGGCGACTGGCGGCCGAGCCATCTGCAACTGGCGGACACGGCGGATTTGCTGGTGGTGTCGCCCGCGACGGCCAACGTCATCGCCAAGCTCGCGCACGGCATTGCCGACGACGCGCTGAGCACGATCGCGCTCGCGTTGCGGCCCGAAGCGAAGGTGCTGGTCGCGCCGGCCATGAATGGCAAAATGTGGTTGCACGCGGCGACGCAAGCCAACGTCAAAATCCTGCAGTCGCGCGGGGCCGAATTCATCGGGCCCGAGAAAGGCTTGCTGGCCTGCGGCTACGAGGGGATCGGCCGGCTGTGGGACATCGACAAGATCGTCCAGAAGATCCAGAGGATGATTTCGTAAGACTGCGGCCCCCTGCAGATGGAAACCCCGATGAGTTCCACTCCGCTTCGCTTCCTGATCGCCGCAGGACCGACCCGCGAGTTTCTCGATCCGATTCGGTACATTTCCAATCGCTCGTCGGGGCGGATGGGCTATGCCGTTGCCGAAGCTGCTTTGGTGGTTTCATCGCATGTCACGCTGGTGAGCGGGCCGACATCGCTTGCGGCTCCAAAAGGCGTCGCGTTCGTGTCGGTGACCACGGCCCAGGAGATGGCCGACGCGGTGTGGGGTCGGTTCGGGGCGGCGGATGTTTGTGTCATGGCGGCGGCCGTGTGCGATTTTCGTCCGAAGAAGACGGCCGCAGCCAAAATCAAGAAGTCGTCCTTTGGCGGCACGCTGGAACTGGAGCCAACGCCGGACATCCTGGCGGAATTGGGTCGCCGCAAACAGTCGCAAGTGCTGGTCGGCTTCGCGGCGGAGACGGATGACTTGGAACGGCACGCCCGCGAGAAACTGATCCGCAAAGGTTTGGATTTCATCGTTGCGAACGATTCGAGCGCATTCGACTCCGAGACGAATCGTGTCACCATCCTCTCGGCGGATGGGACAGTCGAGAAATTGCCAGAGATGCCGAAGATCGAGGTGGCAAAAGTGATCATCGAGCAAGCGCTGCGGCTGGTGCGGCGACACGGTTCATCGCGCGGGTAAAGGCGCTTGGGGCGGAACTGCCAGTCGGCTCCCCGGTGAACGGTGTCGCGTTGCCGTGACCGGTTGCGCGGGATGCTCCGCATTGGTTCCGCCCCATTCCATCCGCTCCGCCAAGCCACCGGAAATCATACACGAGCCGGCGCAACCGTGACGCGCGCATCTTCGCGGATTGCGCTCCTCCAAGCACGGCGGCTGGACCAACACTACGGATTCGTTGATCGCGGCTTTGCAAAGGTCAGAGAATCGGGATGCTGGCAGAAAAAGTCGCCGCCAAATTCCAGCGCATACGGACATTCCTCCGGCGATTCTACCAGGCATTCCGCCAAGCCGAGCGGTCGCAAGAGACGAGTGCGACAAACCTCCAGACTGGGAAATAACCTTCGCCTACTACTTGCGTCGTCCTCCATCGTCGTGACTCCTAGCCACCACTGATGCTATTATGAACTGGCGCCCCCGTCCAGTGCCAGCCAGAAATGCAGCGCGTTCGCCGCAAATCCTGGCGCGACCGGCCCGCGGGCGCGCGAATTGCTGAACACATACGGAACCAAAGGCGTTGGCCAATGCACGTTTCGAAAATATCGACATCGCTCCTCGCCGTTCTCATCCTGCTTTCCAGCCCCCTCGGGACTCGCGCCGCCGCGCCCACGCTTTCGCCCCCGACCCATTTCTCCGCCGAGGACCAGAAATTCGCCGCGCTGGCCAGAAATTTGCAGCTCCGCAATTGGACCTTCGACGACATCTTTGCCACGCTCTGCCGCACCGCGCTGACCAACGCCCAAACCAACGCCGACGTCGATATCCAGGACGAAGTCCGCTCCATCTGGGGCGGTATGTGGCTGTGGACCTGCAAAGACATCGAGCCCCTGCCCCTGTTCCATGCCGGCGGACTTGGCGCGCTCCATCCCGGCCCCAAAGGCACCGTCGATCACGGCTACGATGTCATCACCCTCCAGAAACATTACGCCCAGCATTTTATTGCCGGCGGCATGTTCGAAGCCTACTTCGACTCGGGCCGCTGGGCCGGCGTCCGCAAGGAACGACTCAATTCCGTCACCGGCGATTACTTCGACTACAACAAGGTCGCCGTCACCAGCATGGGCGCCCGTTGGGTCGACGTCGCCGTCAATGGCGACGCCGAACATACCCGGCGCTGGTTGGAACTCTGGGCCAGCCGCCGTTACACGCTCAGCAAATCGTTGCCCCGACTCCACTGGCGGAGCCTGCCGCCGTTCGTCGACGCCACGCCTGAAGAGATCAAAGCCGTCGAAGACGAAGTCGATGCCGCCATCACCTTCCCCACCGACACCAACACTCCCCCCCCAGCCGCTCCCCCCGCCAAACCCCATTGAGCTTGGCAAACGTTCGCGCTCGTCCGCGCCTGCCGAGTCTAACCCGACCGTGCGCCGTGTCTTCGCGTCAATTTGGATCTGTTTCTTCATTCTTTCCGGCCCAAAACACCTCTCCGCCGACCCAAAAACCACTCATTTTTAGCAAAACGAACCCAACTACAAAAAATGGCAAAAATCTTCGTAACTCTTTGTCTCCCAATTATCGCATAGTAGATTTTTTGTCAAGAAACGTTGGGTTCGTTTGGCAGAATTTATGTTTTTGAGCCCCCCCACACTCCGCAGTGTTCCCCCAACCATGAGCTGTGAATTCTTGATCTCGGAACCCAGAACCGCGAACGTTCCTTCGGCCCTCGGCCTTCAGTCTTCCGGCCTCCACTTTCATCGCGCGCATGGTATCGAAACTCCGATAAATGTCAACCCTCAATATTCGATTCTCCGATTTCCACTCCACGCTCCACGCTCTCCGTGCTCTTCGTGTCCGGAGCTTGCCCTGAGCGAAGCCGAAGGGTGGTGACCGGCGCCACCGCTGACCGCTCCAGTCAGTTGCACTCTATCCGTCGCGTATTATATTGCTGCGTGGTGGCGAGGTCGCAGATGACGTTCAACTCTCCATGGGAGGAACGAGTTCGGGCCCGCGCTTTCGAGATCTATCTGGAACGCGGTCGCCAGCCCGGTCATGAATTGGACGACTGGCTCCAGGCGGAGTTCGAGTTGGCCCATCTGCCCATCCGTGTCGCCCGGCTGCTGCCCATCCGAAAACAGCGATCCCTTTCACCGCGTCAGCGTGCGCCAGTGTCCGTGCGCTTCTCCAGACACTAGCGGGCTCCCTTCGCCCGCTCCCTTACCCTCACGGGCATTTGGACGTGCTGGAGCGGCGAGCTTCAAAAAACAAAATCCACCGTCGCCGTCACCCAACCGGTTTCGCAACCCTCCGCCGCCTCGGTCACTGCTTGCCGAGGATCGCCCTCGCCGCCGCCGAGTCTTTCATTGGCAGTTTCGTGCGGCGGATCCCGTCGAACTTGTACAACGCTCCGGCCACAGCGGGCGCAGTCGGAACCAGGCCGATCTCGCCCACGCCCTTGGCCCCGTACGGACCGCTCGGCTCCTCCTCCTCAATGAAGATGCATTCGACCTCCGGCATGTCCCTGGCGCGGAGGATGCCCAGCGAACGCAAGTCCTTGCTGGCGATCCGGCCATCCTTCAGTTGCAGTTCCTCGGTCAGCGCATACCCGAGCCCCATATGAATCGAGCCTTCGATCTGGCCCTCCAGCAACAGCGGGTTGATCACCTTGCCCACGTCGTGCGCCGCCACGACCTTTTTCAACCGGCCCGCGTCGTCCAAGATGACCACTTGCGTGGCGAACCCATACGTGATGTGTGTCTTCGCATCCGGCCCGGTGTACCCCAGCGGGTGCGTATCATTCACGATAAACTCCCCGTACCATCGTTTCCCCGCCAGCTTCTTCAGCTCCTCCCGCGTGATCGCTCCGTTGCCCCGAACCGTTTCCAAATCCTTTTTAAAATTCGCGCACGCCGCCCGCACCGCCTGGCATCCCAGCAATGTCCCCCGCGAGCCGGTCGTCTGCGCGCAATCCAGCGCATACCGCGTGTCCGTAACCACTCGCACCAACCGCGGGCTGATCCCCGTCTCCTCACAAACCGTCTGCAACTGCACCGTGAACAACCCCTGCCCCATCTCCGTAAACCCGGTGCGCACCACCACCGTCCCGTCCTCCTCGACGCTGATCATCGCCCGCCCGCCATCTTCGATGCCGTTACCCAGACCGACGTTCTTGAGGCCGCACGCGATGCCCGCATACTTCGCGCCGCGATAAACGTCCCGCACCGCCAGCAGCGTCTTCTTCAGCCCCACGCTGGCCCGCAGCACCTGTCCCGTGGCAAACATGTCGCCCACCTCCAGCGCGTTGCGCCAGCGAATCTCCCAGCCGTCAATGCCGGCCTTTTCCGCCAGCATGTCGATCACCGTCTCGATCGCGAACGCCGCCTGGTTCACCCCGAACCCGCGCATCGCGCCGCATGGCGGGTTGTTCGTGTACGCGCCGACGGATTCGATGTCCACCACCGGCACGCGGTACGGACCGCACGCGTGGCCGCCCGTGCGCTCCAACACCTTCGTGCCCACGGACGCATAAGCCCCCTTGTCGCCGATCGCCCGCACCTTGACACACGTCAGCCGCCCGTCCTTGTCGCATCCCGCCCAGTACTCAAACTTGATCGGATGCCGTTTCGGATGGAACCGCGTGCTTTCCTCGCGGCTAAACGTCGCTTTGCATGGCCGCTTCGTCAGCCACGCCATCAACGCCACGTGCGGCTGTATCGCCAGGTCTTCCTTGCCGCCAAACGCGCCGCCGTTGCTGACCAGCTCCACGTACACCTCGTCCCGCCGCAGACCGAGCACATCGGCAATCTGGTCACGGTCGTCGTACACGCCCTGCCCTTGCGAGTACACGATGAGTTGCGCGCCGGTCGCCGCCGCCGTCAGCGCCGCCGCTTGCTGTTCCTTCGTCAAATTGCCGAACCGCACCGCCGCCGCGCCATCGGTGAGCGGAATCGCCAGACATGACTCGGGCTCCAGAAACGCGTGCTCGATGTGCTGCGTCTGCAGCTTGACGTTGACCGTGTGCGCCGAGTTCTTCCACGCTTCGTCAAAATTGCCGCGCTGGATCCCCGCCTGGCACAACCGGTTCGGTTTCGGCGGATGCACCAGCGGCGCATCCGGCGCCAACGCCTCCTCGGGCGTCAGCACGGGTTTGAGCACCTGGTAATCAACCCGGATCAATCGGGCCGCCTGACGCGCCGTGCGCTCGTCTTGGGCAGCCACCATCGCCAGTATGTCGCCCACGCAATGCGTCTCTTCCCCTTCGCCGATAAACACCGGCCAGTCGCGGTAGATCAGTCCGACGCATTTTTCGCCGGGCACGTCGCGGGCGGTAATGATCCTCGCCACGCCGAGCAGACGTTCCGCCGCGCTCGTGTCGATCTTCAACACCTTCGCCCGCGGATGCTCGGAGAACACGAAGGCGCCATGCGTCATCCCCGGCGCCTTGAGGTCGTCGATGTAGTTCTTGTCGCCGAGCGCCTTGTCCGCGCCCTCATACACCATCAGCGACGTGCCGACCCGACCCGATTCGTCGAGTGCCGGAAACCTCCCGCCTCGACGCACCTTCCCCGCCAGCTCGATGGCGTCCAGGATTTTGGTGTAGCCGGTGCAACGGCACAAGTGCGGCCCCAGCCACCGCGCGATCTCCGTCCGCGGCATCGCCGGGTTCTGGTCGAGGATCCACTTCGCCCGCATCGCAATGCCGGGGATGCAGAATCCGCATTGCAGTCCGCCGGTCGTCACGAATGCCCGCGCCAGCAGCTCCCGCTCCTCCGCGGACAGGCCTTCCAATGTCGTCACCGTCTTGCCGTCGACGGTTTTCGCCTTGACCACGCAGGACAGAACCACTTTCCCATCCACCATCACTGCGCAGCAGCCGCACTGCCCCATCGGTTGACAGCCGTTCTTGGGGGAAACAATGTCGAATTTGTCCCGAAGCAGGTTCAGCAGCATCAGCTCGTCGTCGATCTCCGATGACACGAGCCGGCCGTTCAGCGTAAACCTGATCTCACGGGCGCTTGCGACCCCTGACATGCCGTAATTTTAGGCCAGAGGGGAAACGAATCAAAACTTATTTCGTAGCACCGCTGCCCATCCGCCGCATGGACGCGCCGTTACGACTCCGCGCGCACACTCCACCGATTACCAAGGCGGTTCTCTGTTGACGCCTTGGAGACTACGGCACGATCCGCGTCCCCGTCTTGCCCTCCAGCGCCGCCGGCAAAGCCTCGGGACACGTGATGAGCGCTTCCGATCCGCCGTTCTCGAGGAATTGGATGCAGGCCATCACCTTCGGCAACATCGAGCCGGGTTTGAAGTGGCCCTCTTTCATGTACTGCTTCGCTTCCGCCACGGTCATGCGATCCAGCGCCTTCTGATCCGGCTTGCCGAAATTCAGATAAACTTTTTCGACCGCCGTGGAAATCACCAGCATGTCCGCGGCGATTTCCTTGGCCAGCACCGCCGACGCCAGATCCTTGTCGATCACCGCCGCCGCGCCCGTCAGGTTGCCCTGCTGGTCCTCCACCACCGGAATCCCTCCGCCGCCAGCCGCTATGATGATATAGCCGTCCTCAACCAATTGCTTGATCGCGTCCGCTTCAATGATGCGCGTCGGCTTCGGCGACGCCACCACCCGCCGCCAGCCACGCCCCGAGTCCTCGACCATCGTCCATTTCTCGACGCGCATGCGGTCGTCGGCCTCTTCTTTCTTGTAGAATTGCCCGATCGGTTTGGTCGGCTTCTGAAACGCCGGGTCGTTCTTGTCCACCAACGCTTGCGTGACAATCGTGGCGACCGATTTCTTGATCCCCCGCCGATGAAATTCGTTGTGCGCCGCCTGCTGGATCTGGTAGCCAATCGCTCCTTGTGTGTCCGCGCCAATCGAGTCCAGCGGCACTTCGTGCAGCAGCCCGCGCGAATGTTCGCTGCGCAGCAATATGAACCCGACCTGCGGGCCGTTCCCGTGGGTGACAACGACGCGAAATCCGCGCTCGATGAGATCAGCAATGTGTTGCACCGTTTCGACCACCGCGGCGTATTGATCGGCTACGCCCCGGTGCGCTTCGTCTTTGATAAGTGAATTGCCGCCGATGGCGATGACTATGGTTTTCGTGTTTGTTTTCTTCATGAATTGGAATCCTTTTGCCCCGCAGATTAACTCTTGACAAGATTTTTGCCTAGTGAAATGTGCAACCCAACGCCAAGAGGCTCGTAACTCAGGCCAGGTACACGGCATCGAATGCAACGCGGAAGCATCGAGAGAGACATTTGCCATGAGCCGAGTGAGCGATTGCCCAGCGACGTTCCGCGCGGATGGCCACCCTGAGTACCGGCGGCGCGTTGAGCCTTTTTCGCCGCTTGGAACTGAGTTACACGCGAGGCGCTCACGCCCATGAACTTGCCGGCCAGCGCATGCCGGATCTGTTTGGATGCTTGGAGGCGAAGCCGATGCTCCTGTTCTGAGTGCCGGGTTGCCTGCCCGCCGGTCCCGCCCACGGACGTCAGTAGCGCCAGTGACCGGGCACCCATACCCAGCCGCCATAACGCCGCCCCCAATGCCCCCGGACCCAGACAGCCCAGGGCCGTGGCGGCACCACCCACCTGCCGGAGATCCAAACCCAGCGCCCTTGCCACTCCCATGCGCCGCGAATCCAGATGTACTGCGGTCCCGGCGAAACGACGACCGCTTCCGGCGGCGGGGGGGGCGGAGCGGTTTGCGCCGTGACTACGCCTCCCTCCTCAGGTGGCGGCGGTGGCTGGGCAACAGGCCCCTGCCGTTCCTGATAGCAGCCGCTCAACACCAGGCCGCTAACAACCGCCAAGACACAGGCACCGATCTGTAGCTGTTTGCGCGTCATTGGTATCCTCTTCACGCTCTTGCCTCCACGAGTGTTCCCATTACAAAACTGTCCCCCTGCAAATCCGTCCTCTTCAAACCACTGAAACACCACCTCGTGAACCATGTTTCGCATTGCCAGTAAAGAAACAACATAAGTGCCTTATGCGCAATATATAACGAATTTTGGTCCAGATTTGGGATTATTGGAGATTGACGAACTCGCATCTTGCAGCTTTAATGGTTCTTGCTTGCAATGTTGCGGGCATTGTAGTACATTTCTGTAGTATAGGTCTGGGAGTGCCCGGGTAGGGGCACGCACAGAAAAGGGTATCAGGGTAGAGGTATATGAAGAAATCGGCGATTGTTCTTCTCGCAATAGCGCTATTTACGGTCGTATCGTACACCCGTGCGGTGGCCTCGCCCGCCAGCCGAACCTTCACGGGCAGCGGCCAATCCAATGTCTCAAGCGAGAAGGGTGTAATCCTCAAGGCGAGCGCCACGTTCACCATTTCCAACGATGTTGATCTCATCATCGCGCTGTCAAATATCAGCACAAATGCCCCCAAGACTACTTCCGATATTCTCACAGGCCTGTTCTTCGATATCTCGACGAATCTCACGCTGACGCCCCGCTCGGCAACGGTAGCGCCCGGTAGCAAGGTCGTCGGCCCGGTGCTGAATTACGACGGTGACGTTAGCGGACAGTGGGCATACACGAACAATTTGCCGACAGGCACTTCTTCAAAGGACGCTCCCGGGGAATACGGCCTCTCCGATACGAAGTATTCGTTCTTCAAGAAGCGCGACCTGTTCTCCCACTCAAAACTCCCGCACACCAGCCCCCTCAGTGGCGTTCAATTCGGTATCACGGACATGAGCGAGTTTGCCGCCAAAGCCCAGGGCAGCATCAAACACGCCGACCTGATCCTTTACACGATTGACCTCGTTCTCAACGGGCTGCCGGTGAACTTCACACTGGACGATATCACCGGCTGCACCTTCGTGTTCGGCACGAGCGCCAAACAGGGGAAGGGAATTGATATCTCCGGCGAAGTCGTGGGGCAGCTTCCCGAACCGAGCACAGTCGCGCTGGTCGCAATGGGCTTGCTTGGAGCACTTGCGCTCGTCCGTTCTGGCGCCCGTCGGCGATAAGCCGTCCGGTCCGATTCGCGCCAGTACCCGATTGTCCTTCGCTTATCCTGCGCACCCCCTGTTTCCGCCCACGGCTGATCCGCGTACCCTTGGCGGAACGCCCGCGAAACCACAAGGGAACTTTTCCCAGTCTGAGATGCCGCGAATGGAACCTGACCCGCTATGCGTCCGCTTTGCCCCGTTGGCACACGCGCACGGCAAGATAAGCCACCACCAGAACGTTGACCGCCAACACATAGCCCCGTATCGCGGTCGCATGTCGAACCAACTGATACACCTCGATCGGCACAAACGAGGACGTAATGAATATGGTCATGTACTCCGCCCAAACCTTCTCCAGCAGCAACCCAATCCCTTCGGTCAGAAGCAGCCCCGAGTACACAAATGAAGTTGTCACGATCAACCTGATGTTGCGCTGTTTCACCAACCCCGCCGCCACCAGCCATCGCTGGATGAACCGGCTGTGCACGTCCACCTGAAATACGTGCGCCCAGTGGGTGATCACCACCGTCGCGTCCTTGTGGATCAGCGACAGCGCGCCCACCCCCACCAGAAACAATAGCACGCCCTTGACCAGCTTCAGCAGCGCAATGGCGATAAATCCAATGTCGTGATGCCGTTTCGTTCCCATGCGGAAACCGTACTATCGCAATACTTCTCCTGAACGTCGAGCAGACTCTGACGGGCCGCTTCTCGCAATCATTCCCAAACAATTCCCGTCCTTCAAAACGAAAAGGCCGGGCCCATTCAGCCCGGCCTCTTCGATCCACAGTTTCGTTACGGCCTGCCGCCCATCACCAACGACAGGATCGCCTTCACCGTGTGCAGCCGGTTCTCGGCCTGGTCGAACACGATCGATTGCGGCCCGTCGATAACCGCGTCCTCGACTTCCGCGCCCCGGTCGGCCGGCAGCGGGTGCATGTAACAGGCTTCCTTCTTGGCCAGCTTCATCCGTTTCTCCGTGCAGACCCAGCTCTTGTACTTGTTGAGGATCTTCATCCCCTCTTCCTTCCGCTTGTCCTCGGGCACGCCCTGGTCGGCGAGATATTGGTGGCAGCCCCACGACTTCGGATAGCACACAATCGCATTCTTGAACCCGTCGTCCATGTCGTGGGTGATCTCAAACTTCGTCTTGTATTCCTTGGCGAACTTCTTGGCCATTTCCATCGCACGCGGCATCAAACTGAATTCCTTCGGGTGCGCCAGCGTGACATCCATCCCGAACCGCGGCAGCAACCAGATCAACCCCTGCGCCACGCTCAGCGGCCGCGCGTACGCGGGCGCGTACGTCCACGACACCACGCACTTCATGCCGCGCAGGTTCGTGCCGTACTTCTCGCGCATCGTCATCAAATCGGTAATCGCTTGCAGCGGATGATCGACATCGTCCTGCAGGCTCACGACCGGAATCGACGCGTGCTCCGCCACCCCGCGCAGATACCCGTTGCCCACGCCGTAGAAGCAGTTACGGATCGCGATGCCATGCCCGTATCGCGACAGCACCTTGCCCGTGTCCTTCGGCGTCTCCCCATGGGAAATTTGCATTTTGTCCGGCGTCAGATCGTGCGCGTGGCCGCCAAGTTGCGTCATCGCCGCTTCCGTCGAGTTGCGCGTGCGTGTGCTCTGCTCGAAAAACATCATGAACAGCGTCTTGTCCTGCAGCAGGCGGTGCGGTTCGCCCAGCGCAAAGCGGCGCTTCAGGTCGCCCGCCACATCCAGCACGGTTTCCAGTTCTTCCTTCGTCCAGTCCGGCGTTTCAATATAGTCTTTGCCTCGCAACAGCGTTTGCATAATTAGTGCGGTCTCCTCATAAGGTTGATTCTGGCAAGAAATAACATCGCGCCACCCGGGACGCAATCAGAAACGCGCGCCAAGACCTGACGTGCTGCCAGACACACCGGCATAACTCCCAGAGAGCCTCTGCTCAGCCGCGCAGAACCAGTCCGCGTCGTCGCTGCCGCCCAATCACCGCCCAGCGCTGCTGCTGGCTGGCATGGCCACTCTCGCAATCGTGGCGAGCACGCCCAACTTCCGCGGCATCACATCCTGTTGACGGACGAGCAACAGATCCTTCGTCTGCAGACCGAACCGCCACTCTTGATTGACCGTCTTGACCGGCCCGCCCCAGCGGTACGCGCTCAGATGCCGTTCGATGGAAAATTCCAATCCGACCTGTGTTTTCTTCCATGCCGTGGCTCGCCCCTCAATCCTGCCCTGGGAGAGTTTGTCCGGCATCCCTCCCGCCGGATACAGACGCTCGGCATAACGACTAAACAGGTTCTTGAACTTATCGCTCGGCTCGCGCACCCCGTCCCAACCCGTGTACTCCTCCAAAAACGCCCGCTCGAGTCCGGGGAAGTAATGCGGTCCGCAATAGGATTTTCCTTCGACATCCCAACCAAGCCCGGCTGGTCGTCCACAACCCGCCCATTCACAAAGCGTGTCGTTCATGTGCCTTCTCCTCGGCCTAACACTGTTAGGATTTTACCCCGTCACCCCTTTGAATTCAATAACAAACTGCCGCATCCGGCTCGAGGTTACCACTCGCGGTCCTGATCCGCAGCGGCTAAAACGCCCACAGACACACGCCCGCCACGGCAATCGCAGCCCCCGCCCAACGAACCACTGGTAACCTGATCGACTGCGCCAGGTACGCCAGCCCGATGCCGCATGCATGCAGTCCGGCCGTCGCCAGCATGAACCCCGCCCCGTACGCGTACCCGACCGCATTGGCGGGCATTTCCGTGCCATGCGAATGACCGTGGAAAAATGCCAGCAAACCAACTATCGCCATGCTCACCACCAGGGGAAACCGCACCGCCACCGCAATCAGGATTCCCAGCACGAGTACGGAAAGCAAAATGCCCTCTTCCGTGAACGGCACCCGCAGCCCCGCCATCGCCAGCGCGCCGCCGAGCGCCATCACACCGACGAAACTCGCAGGCACCAGCCACCGCGCCCGTCCGCCAAGTTGCGCCGCCCACAAACCCACCGCTGTCATCGCCAGGATATGGTCGAGCCCAAGCAACGGATGCGCGAACCCGCTGCCAAATCCACGGACGTCGCCCGGAATGACATGCGCGTGGGCCCCCATCGAGCTGAACAACAGGAATACTGCCGAAATGAGTAGAGAACGCGAAATCGTCTTCATGAGCACCACTGTATTTCCCGCGCCGGTCGTCTGTCAAGACACTTGCCGCGCGGATTCACTGGCCCCAACCACCGCGCCTCACTCCGCCAGCAGCGCCTTGACCTGTCCGGCCAGGTCTGCTCCACGGGCCTGCGTGCTTCGCACGAACCCCTTCTTGTCCACCAGCCACGCCGACGGAATCGAGTAGATCCCGTAGCGACTGCTGATGTCGTTCTGCCACCCCTTCCCATCGAAGTATTGCGGCCACGGCATACCGGCCTGTTGCGTATAGCCGAGCATCTTCTCCTTGCTCTGATCGAGCGAAATGCCCACGATCTCGAACCCGTCCTTATGCAACTGGTTGTACGCCGCCACCACGTTCGGCATCTCCATCCGGCACGGCCCGCACCACGTCGCCCAGAAATCCACCAGCACCACCTTGCCCCGCAGCTTCGCCAGATCGACATCCGTCCCGTCCACTGCCCTAAACTTCAAATCCAACGCCGTCTGGCCGGGTTGACGGGGTTTGGGGAACGTTCCCAGTTCCTCCTGGGCCATCGCGGCGACTCGTAAATTCTGGCTGCCCGCCAACTCCCGCAACATCGATTCCGACGTTGCCGGATCGCGCAGCTTCAGGAAACGCGCGTACCCAAACCTCAATATCTCCGTCCGCGCGTCTGTCGGACAATCCTTGCGCAGCCCGGCAATGTCGGCCTCGACCGCCGCGCGGGCCGCCGCATCGACAGTCTGGCCGGACGAACTCAGCGTTTGCAGGTGAACACCCGCAGCGAGGAATCTCGCATCGGTTTTCGTCGATGGGCCCGCGTCCGCCGCTCCAATGATCTCCGCGGCCGCCCGCAGCAACGCCCCGTTGTCGGATGCGCTGCCATTGATTCGCCCGATCATCGCCTCCACTTGCACCCGCAGCAGCTTGGCGTCCCAGCGCCGCGGATCGCTCCCGTAACGAGACTCGAACTCCACCAACCCGCCGCGCAAATTTCCCAACTGCTCCAGGTATTGGGTCCGATCGTTCACGCCCGGTGCGTTCTCCATCGCCTGCAAACGGCCCCAGAGTTCATCGGCGGTCTTGTACTGCGACCAGTCCTCGCCCCGAACCGGCCCAACCGGCAGCAGCGCGACCAAAGCAAGCAAGAGAATCCGCTTCATTGAGGCCAACTATACCACAACTCAATGAGGCCGCGCAGTCCGGAAGTTAACCGTGGCGCACGTTGCCGCCCTCATTTCGGCTCCGGCCCGAGGCTCGCCTGGACAAAGTTCTCCGGGTGCACCCACTTGGCGAACGCGGCCTGCACGTCCTCCACCCTCAGCCCGAGGCAAATCTTCGCGGCGTGGATCGTTTCATCCAACGGCAGATCGTGCGTCGCGTAGTACAATAGCTTCCCCGCAATGTTGCCCGTGCTGGACTCACCCAGCGGAATTCCCCGCAGCCATTCCGCTTTCGCCTGCTGCAATTCGTCCGCGCTCACGGGCTTGCTCTGCATGTCCGCCAGGTCCCGCTCGATGATCGCCCGCGCCTTCGACACGTTGCCCGGGTCGCACCCGTAGTCCACCCGGTACAACCCGCGCGTCTCCTGAACATCAAACGACGAATCGACCGCGTACACCAGGCCGTTCTCCTTGCGCAGGTCGCGGTACAACCGCGTCGCGTAGAATCCACCGCCCAAAACGAAATTCCCCAGCCGTAGCGCGTAGTAGTCCGGGTTGGAGCGGTTCAATGCCAGCATCTCCGCCAGCGTCACCCGGTCCTGCACGCGGCTCTTGTCCGGCACCGCCGTGACCGCCGGTCCATTCGTGGGAACCGGCGCCGGCAGCACCTCGGGTTTCGGCCCGGTCGCCGTCCAGTCACCGAACCACTTTCCAATCACCGATCTCGCCTGCTCGGGCGTCACGCTGCCGACCACCACCACCGTCGTCAGGTCGGGACGGAACACCCGCCGGTAATAGCCGCGCACATCGTCGAGCGTCAGCGCGCTCACCGTTGACGTCGTTGCCTGACGCAACGCCGGGTCGTCTTTCGGAAGCAACGCGCTCGCCAGCGCCCGGTGCGCCAGATAGTCCGGTGTCTTCAACCGGCCGGCCACCGTCTCGGAAACCTGCTGGCGCACGGTCTTGAACGCGTCCTCGGGAAACGCCGGATGCAACAGGTTGTCCGCCAGAAGTTGTACGCCGCGCTCGAAGTAGTTGGTCAAAACGTTCACGGAAAAATCCGTGCCGGCGGATTCCGTCGCGCCGATGTCATCCAGCGCTTTCTGGAACGCCACGCGGTCCAGCGTCTCGCTGCCAAATTCAAATAGCTGGTCCACCACATCGTCCACGCCCTCCTGCCCCGGCGGCGCTTCCAGGTCCGCATTATTGCGCACCCGGCCCGACACGCTCACCGTCCCGCTCATCGTTTCGGTCTGCACAATCAGTTTTAGTCCGTTCGTCAGCGTCGTGACCACCGGATGCAACCCGGACGTGGGAACAGGCAGACGCGCCAGTTGCGCCGCCGCCCAGTCCGGCAACGGCACGTTCCCCTTCTCGCTCGACGCAAACGATTCGTGTCCGCCGTAGCTCGACGACGACACCGGCTTGCCCGATTCCTCGGGTGTCACGATCGCCGTGATCGCACGGTCGAGGTTCAGATATTTGCGGGCGACGCGGTTCACGTCGGCTACGGTGACCTTCTCAATCGCCTCAATATCGTCGTCGGGCGAGTGGCGGCCTTCCAACGCCAGCGCTTCCGCCCAGGTCATTGCCAGTCCTTCGATGGAATTTCTCTCAAACTCTTCATCAGCCAGCCGATGTCGCTTCGAGGCCTCCACCAAATCCGTCGGGACGCCATGCTTCACATAATGGCGAATCACGTTCTGCAGTTCCTTGATCAGCGCTTTGCCGTCGCCATCCTTCGGGAACGTCGCGATGCCATACGCCAGTCCCGCTTTCGGCAACGCATCGACCGAAAAATCCGTCGATAACGCCTTGCCCGCGGGCACCAACGCGTACAAATCGGCCCGATGGCTCGCCAACACGTCCCCGAGCACCTGCGCCGCCGCGTAGTCCGGGCTGTCCGAGCCCGGCATGCGAAACGTGATGACCGATAGTCCGTAGGCGAGGTCGCTGGTCAGATGCAGCGCCTCCGGTTTCACCGATTGCAACTCGATGGACGGACGACGCGGCAGTCTCTTGGTGGGAATCTTTCCGAACAGGCGCTCAACGGCGGTCAGCGCCGATGGCGGTTCCACGTCGCCGACGATAATCAAGATCGCGTTGTTCGGCGCGTACCAGTGCGAATAAAAGCTTTTCAGCATCGCGCCCGTCGTCTTGTCGAACGACGGCCGCGTGCCCAGCGCGTCGTGCTCGTACGGCGTGCCCTTGAACATCGCCGCAAGCAGTTTCATGTACAGGACGTATTCGGGATTGGACAGGTCCTGGGCGACTTCCTGTTCGATCGCGCCCCGTTCCTTGCCCCACAATTCTTCCGTCGCCAGAATCCCGCTCATCCGCAACGATTCGGTGTGCAGCGCCAGATCCAAATCGTCCGCCGGCACGGTGAAATAATACTGCGTGATCGTCTGCTGTGTGTCGGCATCGAAATTGCCGCCCATCGCCGCCGAAATCTGCGCCAGTTGGTCCGCCGACAAACCCGGATTCCCGCGAAACATCATGTGCTCCAGCGCGTGCGCCATGCCGGGAAAACCCGCCGGAGCCTCGTCCGATCCGACCTGGTAATTCACCACCGTCGTCACCACCGGAGCGATCGGATCGCGCACGATCACCACCCGCAACCCGTTCTTCAGCGTCGCCCGCAAGACGTCCTTGTCCGCGTTGAGTTGAGTGCCCGCCCGGCTTTCGTCCACTGTCAGCAAGAGCAGCGTGAATAACAGCACAACTGATAACGTATGTTTCATCATTTCGTAATGGGTCTTGGTGTAGTCTCGACACCTTTATCATGTGCCGAGGAACAGAGCAACGGAGAGACTCACTTCCCCAGCGCCAGCATGCGCTCGATCGGCACTAGGGCGCGTTTGCGGACTTCCTCGTCGAGCGTGATTTCGGGCGACAGATTTTCCAAAGCGGCCACGGCTTTTTCGAGTGTGTTCCTCTTCATGAAACTGCATTCGTTGCAGTGGCACGAATCCGTCGGGCCGGCGATGAACGCTTTCCCGGGCACTTCCTTCTGGAGCCGGTGCAACATGCCGGCTTCGGTGACGATGATAAACTCCGGCGCCGGCGAATTCCTGCAATAGCCCACCATCTTCTCGGTGGAACACACTTCATCGGCCATCATGCGCACCGCCGGCAGGCACTCGGGGTGCGCGACGATCTCCGCTTCGGGATGCTCCTGGCGCAACCGGAAGATTGCCTTGTGCGTAAACAGCACGTGCGTCGAGCATGCGCCCGGCCACAGAATCATCTGCCGACCCGTTTGCGCCATCACCCATTGGCCGAGGTTCTGGTCGGGCACGAACAGGATCTTCTTGTCCGGCGGAATCGAATTGACCACCTTCACCGCGTTGCCCGACGTGCAGATGATGTCCACCAGCGCTTTCACCGCCGCGGTGCAATTGATGTACGCGACGATGTACACATCCGGATGTGCTTCCTTCCATTTGGCCAGCGCCCCGGCGTCGCATGAGTCCGCTAGCGAACAGCCCGCTTCGAGGTCGGGCAGAACCACGGTCTTGCTCGGATTGACGATCTTCGCCGTCTCGGCCATGAAATGCACGCCGCAGAACAAAATCACATCGGCATCGGTCTCCTTCGCCTTGAACGACAGCCCCAGCGAATCGCCGACGAAATCCGCCACGTCCTGCAGCTCCGGCACTTGATAATTGTGCGCGAGGACCACCGCGTTCTTGAGCTTTTTCAGCTCCCGAACCCGTTCCTGAAGTTCCATCGTGTCAGCCGTGGTAATCATGGTCGCCATCTCGTCCCGTACCTACTCCAAGGTTATCGGATTCACCCGCCTTGTCAACGCGTCGCGCGCATGTATATAAGAGTTGTCCCGTGGCACTTGCCGATTCGCGCGATTTCAGCGATATTGCGCGCGGTCGTGATGGCACACCAATTGCATGAGAGGCAGCCCGGATTGAACAGGCCCGTGTGAGACGGGTCAAAAAGGCATCGTTTATGGACAAACAACATCTTCCTAGCAGTTTTTGCGTGGCCCGATGGTTTGCCATCGGGTTTTGTGTCGTCGCGGCGGCAGCCGTTTCTTCGTCGAGTTTTGCGGCGGCAACGCCGGCTTCCTCGTCGTTTAACAGCGACCTCGATCTCGCCCGGCACCTGGAAGGCGCGTTCGAGAGGGTCGCCGACCAGACCAGTCCCTCGGTCGTCGTCATCACCACCAAGCACAAGGAGATCTCAACGTCGGACTCCTCAGGCGGCGACGATGGCGAGAACGGCCAGCAGTTCAAGGGCACGCCCTTCGAATTTTTCTTCCATCACATGCCCCAGCAAGAGATCCCCGACGTCGAGAGCCAGGGCTCGGGCGTCATTCTGCGCAAGGACGGCTACATTCTCACCAACCAGCACGTCATTGATGGAGGCGGCCAGATCACCGTGTTGTTGAAAGACGGCACCAAGTTCACTAATGCTGTGGTGGTGGGAGTAGATGATCGAATCGATGTCGCGGTCCTCAAGGTGGACGGGAAAAACCTGCCCGCCGCCCGCCTCGGTGACAGCGACGCGGTGAAGGTCGGCCAATGGGCCATCGCCATCGGCGCGCCGTACGAGCTCGATTACAGTTTCACCGTGGGTGTCATCAGCGCGAAAAACCGTAGCGGCGTCGCCGGCCGCGGCGGCAACGCCTACGAAGACTACCTGCAAACGGATGCTTCAATCAACCCCGGCAACTCGGGCGGGCCGCTCTGCGACATCGAAGGCCGCGTCATCGGCATCAACACGCTCATTCGCGGAATCAACCCGGGGCATCCCGGGTTTGCCATCCCGATCAACATGGCGATGGATTCCGCCGACAAGCTCATCAAGGAAGGCAAGGTCAAGCGCCCGTGGATCGGTATCGGCATTGAAGGCATCGACGATGACAAGGATCTCGCTGAATTTCAGGATGACGTAAAGGATGGCGTCGTCGTCCACGAGATTCGCGAAGGCACCCCGGCGGCGAACAGCGGTCTACAACCCGCCGACGTGATCGTGGCCGTGGATGACGTCGCGGTGAAGTCGCCCCGCGAATTGCAACAACAGATTCTCCGCAAGAACATCGGTCAGAAAGTCGTGCTCAGCGTCGTGCGCGGCGACGAGAATGTCCACGTCACCATCCAGACCGACGAGATGCCCGATCAACTCCAAACGGTCTCGCTCGAACGGCATGTGATTCCCAAGGCGGAAACTGCGTTCGGCCTGACTGTGCAGACGCTCACCAAGGAACTTGCCGAGCGGTTGAAAATCGCCGCGTCTGACGGCGTCGTGGTGACCGATGTCGCTGACGGCAGCGCGGCCCAGCAAAAGGGCCTGCAACGCGGGGACGTGATTACCGCCGTCAACCGCGCGCCCGCTCATTCGATCGAGGATTTCAAATCCGCCATCGCCAAGGCCGGTCAAGACAAGGGAGCGCTGATGTACGTCAAGCGCGGACGCGCGACCACGTTCGTGGTGCTTAAGGAATCCAAATAGCGTTGCTGTCCTCCGAACGCACCCCCCCTCGGTTGGTCACGGGGGAGGTTTTCATTTTTCGGGCAAGCTTGTCAGCCCGCGCCATTCTGTTACACTCGGTCCGTGATGAAGATCGCCAAGGGGGCGCTGAACCTTCGGTTGCGCGCGGTCCGTTGTCTGTTGATGGACGTGGATGGCGTGCTGACCGATGGGAAACTGCATATCGCATCCGACGGTACCGAGTCCAAGACTTTCGACGTGCAGGACGGTCATGCCATCGCCATGGCCCAGCGGGTCGGATTGACCATCGGATTCATCTCGGGCCGACCCTCGAAGGTGACAACGCAACGCGCCGCCGAATTGGGTGTCAAACTGGTGTTCCAGAAACCGATCAACAAGATGGAAATGGTCGAAACTGTCAAGCGCCGCCTCGGGTTCACCAACGAGGAAATCGCGTTTATCGGCGATGAGTTGGTTGACCTGCCAGCGATGCGGCGTGTCGGTCTGGCGGTCGCGGTCTCCAACGCTGTCGACGAGGCCAAGGCCGTCGCTCATTACGTCACCCGCCGCCGCGGCGGTGACGGCGCAGTGCGTGAGGTCATCGAGATGATCCTGAAAGCGCGCGGTTCATGGAAGAAGGCGATTGCGAAGTATCTGACGGTGGCGGTGGCGGCACTGCTCGTCGCCGCCCCGCGTTTGTTCGCTGATAGCAACGCGCCCCCCGCAACGGAGGGAGCGAAAAAGCCGGCGGACACTGGGTCGGGCTACATCGAGAAGTTCGAGGTGCCGGAACGCGACGATGACGGCAATCTGAAATGGAAATTGCTGGGCGAACGCGCGGTGATTCGCCCCGACGGCCTGATGGACATCCAAAACGCTCGCGCGGAGTTTTACACCAGCAACAAGGTGGACATGGTGTTCACCTCGCCGACGTGCCTGCTCGATCGCGTGAATAACCACGCCACAACCGCCGATCACGTGCGCATCGACCGCGAAAACATGGTGTTGACGGGCATCGGCGGGGAGTGGGACGGCAACACCACCTCGATGGTGATCCGCAGCAACGTCTGCGTCGTCATCACCAACGAACAACGAAATCTGGGGGGGCAACCGAAGCAGCCATGAGAAACATCCTTCTCGTCGCCGTGGCCACTGTCACCGCTCTGGTTTGGCATGCGCCGCCTGCCCTGTCGGCGACCAACTCAACCGAGGAAGCGGCGGCAACCAGCGCCACATCGCCTCCGCCTGCCGTTGCCAAACCGCCCCTTCCTACCAGCAGCTCGACCAATGAGCCGACAATTATCACCGCCGACCACCTGCATGGAGATTACGCGCACAACGTGGGTACGTTTGAAGGCAACGTGCTGGTCGTCGACCCGCGCTTGACGGTGCGCGCGGACAAGATGACTGTGTTCTTCGGCGCCACAAACGTGTTGACCACCGTCGGCACCACGACGACCACGAACACGACCCGTTCCGTGCAGAAGATCATTGCCGATGGCGCCGTGGTCATGACCACGCCCGATAACAAGAAATCCAATAGCGAACACGCCGAGTACACGGCCGGCGATGGCAAGGTCGTGCTCACGGGCGGCCACCCGCGCGCCGAATCCGCCGATGGCGTTGTCACTGGCGACAAGATCACCTTCTGGCGCGATTCGCAACGGATGGACGTCGAAAACACTCAGACCGAAACCAACCGCCCCCGTCTGCTGATCTATCCCGAAGACCAACGTAAAGAAAACGCCGAAGGCAAGTGACACCCTAGGGCGTCGGACCGGAGAACCGGTGCGGAGTCGGCGCGATCAGCAGCGCTGTTGCCGCACTTGTCAGCCGTGATGAATCTGGTACACTGCCAGCCAATGAATCAAGGCGGGGGTTGAAAATGGCGACGGATGTCGTTTGGGGGCAATGGCATTGAGCGAAGCGGCAGACAATAACGTCCTGCTGCGCACGCAGGGGCTTGTCAAGATTTACGGCCACCGCCGGGTGGTGGACGGTGTGGACATCTACGTCCGGGCCGGCGAGATCGTCGGCCTGCTCGGGCCGAATGGCGCGGGCAAGACCACCTCGTTCTACATGGCCGTCGGCCTGATCAAGCCCAACGCGGGCAAGGTGTTTTTCGACGGCCAGGACGTGACGCGGCAACCGATGCACAAACGCGCCCGACGCGGCATCAGCTACCTATCCCAGGAGCCCAGTGTCTTCCGCAAACTGACCGTGGAAGACAACATCATGGCGATCCTCGAGACGCTGCCGTTGTCACCTGAGGAACGAAAGTTTCGTCTGGATTATTTGTTGGAGGAACTGGATATTAAGCCGTTGGCAAAGAACAAGGCGTACACCCTGAGCGGGGGCGAACGGAGGCGGCTGGAAATCACGCGGGCGCTGGTCACCGGGCCGAAGTTGATGCTGTTGGACGAGCCGTTCAGCGGCGTGGATCCGATTGCGGTGCACGAGGTGCAGAAGATCATTGTCGATCTGAAGAACAAGGGACTCGGCATCCTCCTGACCGATCACAACGCCCAGCAGACGTTGCGCATTGTCGATCGGGCGTACCTGATCCACCATGGCAAGGTCGTGCGCGAGGGCACCAGCGAGTTCCTGACCAACGACCCGCACAGCCGGGAGATTTATTTGGGTCCCGACTTCACCATGTGAGGCGGGCTACCGGCTCTGACATCGGATGTCGGGCCGAAAATGACAGGAGAAGGTCTTCATGGACATGACAGTGACCGGTCGGCATGTGGACGTTACACCGGCCATTCGTGAATATGCGGGGAAGAAACTCGATCAAATCGGGATCGATTTTCCGCGCATTTTGAGCGCGCATTACATCTTGGAAGTGGACAAGTTCCGCCACATTGCCGAACTCGTCTTGCAGTGCGGCAACCACATCACCATCGAGGCGCGCGAAGTGAGCGAGGACCTCTACGCCTCGATTGACCGGGTCGTGGACAAGGTGACCCGCCAGATGCGCAAATACAAGACCCGAATCCAGCGCCATCGCCCGCGCAGGTCCGAGCTGTACCACGTCGACGAACACGTCGTGACGCACGACCTCCAGGAAGAAGACGGCTCGGCGCGAATTGTCCACACCGAGAAATTCGCGATCAAACCGATGTTCGTGGACGAAGCCGTGCTGCAGTTGGAACTGTCGGACCGCCAGTTTCTGGTGTTCCTGAACGCCGAGACGGAGAAGGTCAACGTCATGTACCGACGCAACAAGGGCGATTTCGGCCTGATCGTACCCACCCTGAGCTGACCATGCCAATCGCCTCCGTCCCCACTGTCACCGTTGAGCGCTTCTACCTCAATCACGCCGAACAGTTGCAGCTCAAGCTTATCGCCGGCGGCGCCGGCCTGTCCCGCAAAATTCAGGAAGGCTCGGTAAACCGGCCCGGGCTGGCGTTGGCAAAATTCTTCCGCTATTTCGCGATGAAGCGCGTCCAGGTCCTCGGCGGCGCGGAATGGGCGTTCCTCAAGTCGCTCAGCGACGAGGAGGCCGCCCACCGCATCGAGCGGATGCTCAAGGCAAAGATCCCCTGCCTCGTGTTCGCGCGCAACGTCAATCCTCCCCAGTTGGTGCAGCAAAAGTGCGACGAGTACCAGGTGCCGCTCTTCAAAACCAAGATGGTCACGATGAAATTCATCAACGCCGCCACCATCGCGCTGGAGATGGAGTTCGCGCCGCAGATCAGCGAACACGGTTCCATGGTGGACATTTTGGGGATCGGTGTGTTAATTCGTGGCGAGAGCGGCATCGGCAAGAGCGAGAGCGTGCTGGCATTGCTGGAACGGGGCTATAGCCTCGTCAGCGACGACATCACGCGCATCCGCCTGCTGGAAGGCCGCGAGTTGGTGGGAACCTCGTCCGAAACGACGCGCTACCACATGGAGATCCGCGGCTTGGGCATCATCAATGTCCCTGCCGTCTTCGGCGTCGCCAGTGTACGCCCGGAGAAAAACCTGAATTTGGTGGTCACCCTCATGGATTGGGCCAAGATGGAAGAGGTCGACCGCGTCGGCATCGAGCGGCAAACGTACAAGATCCTCGGTATCGAGGTGCCGCACGTGTCCATCCCGGTGCGGCCGGGCCGCGACATTGCCCGGTTGATCGAGGTCGCCGCGCTGGACCAGAAATTGAAGAGCCTCGGCCACAACGCCGCGCGCGAGTTTAACGAGCGGCTCATCGAGCGGATGCGCACGCCCGCGGGTTCATGACGGGGGCGACAACGGAAATGGTTCAGTCGCGCAAAGGCAGCGGTGGTCCGGAAACCAGGATGGCCAGCCGCAGCGTCACGGTGATCAACAAGCTCGGTGTCCATGCGCGGCCGGCGGCGCTGTTCGTCAAGACCGCCAACAAATTTGCCAGCGACATCACTATCGAAAAGGACGGCGAACGGGTCAATGGCAAGAGTATCATGGGTCTGATGATGCTGGCCGCTGGCCAGGGCTCCAAACTCGTGCTTATTGCCGAGGGGCCCGACGCCGAAGCGGCCGTGCGCGAGCTGGAATCATTGTTTCAACGCAAGTTCGACGAAGAGTAGGCGGAGCGAAGCCATATGGCAGAACGTAGTTTCCAAGGTATCGGCGTTTCTCCGGGCGTTGCCCGAGGCAGGATCTACGTCTACAGCGTGGCCGAAGAGGTCGTTCCCGAATACGACGTTGCCGCCGAGGACGTGCCTGGGGAGATTGCGCGTTTCGAGCAGGCGCTGATCAAGACGCGCGAACAGTTGCATGAATTGCAGAGCCGCATCGCCTCGGGCATCGGTTCCAGTTCGCCGTCCACGATCCTCGACGTGCATCTGTCTATTACGGAGGACCCAGCCCTGATCGATTCGGTCATCAACCGTCTCCAACAGGAACGGAAGAACGTCGAGTTCGTGTTTCATGATGTCGGCCGCAAATACGTCGCCACCCTTTCCGAGTTGCAGGACGAGATGTTCCGCGAGCGAGCGGCGGACGTGCAGGATGTCGCGCGCCGCATCATGCGCAATCTCCTCGGCCACGATCACCGCGCGCTGACCAATCTGCCGCCCGACACCATCGTCGTGGCCCATGAGCTTTCGCCGTCCGACACCACTTCGCTGGACCGTCAACACGTCAGCGGCTTCGCCACCGACGTGGGCAGCCACACGTCCCACAGCGCGATCGTCGCCCGCTCGATGAACCTGCCCGCCGTCGTCGGCCTGCGCAACCTCAGCCAGTTCGTTCACGACGGACAGCCGGCGATCCTCGATGGCTACAGCGGCACCCTGATCGTCGAGCCGAGCGAGCAGACCCTGTTCATCTATGGCCAACTGGAAGTCAAACGCCACAGCGTTCAGGAACGCCTGGATGCGTTGCACGACCTGCCGGCGCAAACGCTCGACGGCCATCGCATTATTCTTTCGGGCAACATCGAGTTGCCGAGCGACACGCCGGCCGTGCTCGCCGCCGGCGCGGAAGGCATCGGACTGTTTCGCACCGAGTTCCTCTACCTCAACCGCTCGGAGTTTCCCACCGAAGAGGAACAGTATGAGAAATACGTCGGGGTCGCCCACGCGGTGAAACCCCACTCGGTCATCATCCGCACCCTGGATATTGGCGGCGACAAGTTTCGCAGCGAAGACAACACCCCGATGGAGGTCAACCCGTTTCTCGGCTTCCGCGCGATCCGATTCTGTCTGGCCAACGTGGATATCTTCGAGGCGCAACTGCGGGCGATCCTGCGCGCCAGCACCGAGGGCAACGTCCGCATCATGTATCCCATGATCAGCGGCGTGGCCGAGGTGGTGCAGGCCAACGACGTTCTCCGACAGGTCATGCATGACTTGAAGAAGGAAAAGGTGCCGTTCGACGAGCAGATTCCGGTCGGGGCCATGATCGAAATCCCCTCCGCCGCGCTGACGGCCGAGATGCTGGCGCCCGAGGTGGACTTTTTCAGCATCGGTTCCAACGATCTGATCCAATACACCATGGCCGTCGATCGCGTGAACGAAAAGGTCGCCAACCTGTACGAACCGACGCACCCCGCAATCCTGCGGCTGATCCGTTCCGTGGTGGAAGCCGCGCATAACAACGGAATTTGGGTGGGCGTGTGCGGTGAGATGGCCGGCGAACCGCTGTTCGCTCCGCTGCTCCTCGGCATGGGGATCGACGAATTGAGCGCCGCGTCGTCGAGCCTGCCGCGCGTGAAGGAAGTGATCCGGCGCCTCACGTTACGTGAGGCCCAGGAACTCGCCGCCGCGTCGTTGCATGCCAACTCCGGCCGCGAAGTGCTGGCCATGCTCAACGCGTTGTTGCAACGTGTCGATCCCGACCTGCTCGCGTAAGCCAGACCACCAGGCTCTGCAGGAGCAAAATGGGTTTCCCATTCCTGATGTTCGGAATCCCAAATCAAGGTACTGCCAAAATGGCTTGTGATTTGGCCATCAGCCCGGTAGAATGTTCGAGTAAGTCGGCGAGGTGTGACGACCAAGCTTTGAGTAGTACCTCCTCCTGAAGATAGAAGGACCTTATGAATGAAAGACGGTATTTGTTCTCATCCGAATCGGTGACCGAAGGTCACCCCGACAAGGTTTGCGACACGATTTCAGATGCGGTGCTGGACGCCTGTCTGAAGCAGGACCCGAAAAGCCGCGTGGCCTGCGAAACGCTCGCCAAATCCAATCTCGTCGTTCTCGCCGGTGAAATCACCACCAAGGCGCACCTCGACTACTGCCAGATCGTCCGCGAAGCCATCCGCGAAATCGGCTACACGAAGAACGTCAGCACGGTGTTCAACGATGAGGACTGCCAGATTCTCACCGCCATCGTCAAACAAAGCCCCGACATTGCGCAGGGGGTGGACGACAAGGCGGCCGAAGGCAAAGCCACTGCCGAGCAGGGCGCGGGCGATCAGGGATTAATGTTCGGTTTTGCCTGTACCGAGACGCCCGAGCTGATGCCCGCGCCGATCATGTATGCGCACAAGCTCGGTATGAAGCTCTCCAAGGCCCGCAAGAACGGCCAGATCAAATGGCTGCGTCCCGATGGCAAGACCCAGGTCACCGTTGAATACGAAAATGACAAGCCGGTCCGCATCCACACGGTCGTCATCTCCAACCAGCATGCGGACAGCGTCAAGCACACGGAGATTGAGCAGATCCTCATCGAAGATATCATCAAGACGACCATTCCGAAGCATCTGCTCGACAAGCAAACGCGCTATCTGATCAATCCGACCGGCCGTTTTGTCATTGGCGGCCCTGAAGGCGACAGCGGACTGACGGGCCGCAAGATCATCGTGGACACCTACGGTGGCATGGGGCGTCACGGCGGTGGCGCATTCAGCGGCAAGGATCCCAGCAAAGTCGATCGCAGCGCGGCGTACATGGGCCGTTATGTCGCCAAGAACATCGTGGCGGCGGGTCTGGCCGAGCGTTGCGAAATCCAGTTCGCCTATGCCATCGGCTATCCGGAGCCGGTGAGCGTATCCGTCAATACGTTTGGCTCCGGCAAAGTTTCCGATGAGAAAATCGAAAAGGCCGTACTGGAAATATTCAGCTTCAAGCCGGCGAATATCATTAAACACTTGAACCTGTTACGGCCAATTTACGGCAAGACCACCAATTACGGTCATTTTGGGAAGACGGACGACCTGGATTCGTTGACTTGGGAGCGCACCGACAAGGCGGAATCGCTGAAGAAGGCTATTCGGTAGGTCTGAGGAACACCGCTCAGGTACATGGGCGCTGGTCGTCCAGTGAAGTCAGTACTCAGGCTTCTCTCAAATCGTGTGCTATCGGCACGTCCCCAAGACTCGGATTTGGAGCCCGAACTCACAGTCGGCCATCCGTCGCAAGGCGCAGAAGCTTGCAAATGCCGCGGATGCTGAGATTGCCCGGTGCGGTTCCCCTGACAATGACCGTGTCGCCGCTCGTTTCAATGCGGCTGTCGTCCAATGCCTGGCGCACCGTGCGTCTCGTGTCGCCACCGCCGTAGACATCGACCACCGACCGGGCCATTTCCCGCCAACTGGCCAGGGTCGCAGCCGTCGCCGCGGCCGCTTCGGGGCTTGACGAGATCAGCCGTGCGTCGCACCGCCAACGGTCGGACGTCAATTCGGCTTTGACAGCCACAGCGCGCACCCGTGATCGGATGCTGCCGGGCAACAGCGATTCCGGTGTCGTCAGCACAGCCATCACCTGCAGGGGCTCCACGGTCTGTTCACAGAGTAATGTCGGGTCCCCTTTCAGCATTTGGTCGAACGCCCGCTTGAGCGGGTCAGACTGTGCGTCGGGACCGAGCCGGGTGACGGACGGAGCGCAAATCAAACGCACCCAGTTTTCAAAGGGTGTAAAGAGTTCCCCGCCCTCCAAACGAAGCCCACGGTGTCCATTTGAAACCGGCTCGTCGGGGGCGTTGTCAAGAGTATTGAACACCTCCACGACTACGTCGGTCACGCTGCTCCCCACCTGCCGATACGCCGCGACCACAAGAATTGGCTTGGAACCGAAGCTGTCATTGGGCGGCTGGCTCCGGTGCGAAACCTCTGCTGCCACGGTTCGAAACACTGGCTCATCCTCTGGAAAAACCCGCCGCAACAACGAAACAGGGTTGCGGAACTGGGCCGGCACGTCTGCCTCCCCTGCCCCTTGCGACGAAATGCGAGCCGCAGGTGGAGTCGATGAGATGATTTCGCGGTGGTCACAGAATACTGGCTGCCCGACATCTGCTACAACGATCGGGTGGAAGTCGGTGAGTTTGCTGGCAGCCGCTGTAGTGTCAACGACCATCGGCACGTGGATGCCCCCTTCCCGTTCGTCGTCACGGCGGCCGTACTCATATGCGGCCCGAAGATGTTCGAGTTTTCTGGACAGCGCGTCGCTACGCAAATCGCGCTCCAAATCAGCCAGGTCTCGAAGCACCCGACGCGTCCCGTCGTTTTGCGACTCCGACGCCTCTCGGAGCCGCGCCTCGTAGCCCGACTCGATCAGCGAGGCCTGCACCTCATGATATGCCTCCAACACGAGGGAAAAGGCTTCGTCCTGATTCCGGAGTTCACGCACAGCACCTGCGTGATCGACAGCAGGGGATTCCGCACGAGCTGCTCCAAGCGCAAGCGCGCTGATCGCCACCAAGGCACTGATTCGCACTGCCGCGAAATTCATGGTCCCCCCGCCCACGAGCGGTCGGGCGTCCATCCTCCTTAATTCAATTCTGGCAAAAACACTGCGTCGTTGCGTTGTCGCACCTGCACGCCCGCAGATGGGACGGTTGGACCCAAAAAACAGGCCCGCAACGAGCTTCCCGGTGCACTTAGAGCACGAGCGATTCAGGTTTGCAAGATGTTTCGCGTCGCAAGGAGCGCAAGGCGGTCAGGCAAAAAAACCGAAAACTGTTGGCGGCAGCAGCCTGATGCGCGCCCGCATGCTGCCAGCCATCAAAACTGCTGGCGCCGGAGGCAGGCGTCAAGTTGGAAGGCTTTGAGCCGACCATGGGCCAGACACTCCCCAAAACGCTCGGCCATGCCGGATCACGCCAGCCGTTCAACGAATCCGACGGGTATTTCGTTGATTTGCCGGTTCTCAGACTGTATGTTTTGTGACTCAAACGATTCGGTCGTCTAAACAATGGCGGCGGCAAAATAGCTATGGCAACCATCAAACTTTCTCCCCCACGAACGAAACTCACCAAGGCCGACGGCAACGGCGCCAAGGGCGATTTCAAGGTGCGCGATCTTTCATTGGCCGAGTGGGGACGTAAGACGATTCAGGTCTGCGAACAGGAAATGCCCGGCCTCATGGCCATTCGCGCCAAGTACGGGCCATTGAAGCCGCTCCGAGGCGTGCGTATCACGGGTTCCCTGCACATGACGATCGAGACGGCGATCCTCATTGAAACGCTCCGCGAACTTGGTGCTTCGGTGCGCTGGGCCAGTTGCAACATCTTCTCCACACAAGACCACGCCGCGGCGGCGGTCGCGAAAGCGGGCATTCCCGTGTTCGCCTGGAAGGGCGAAACACTGGAGGAATACTGGGACTGCACGCTCAACGCGCTCACGCATCCCGGCGGTCTCGGTCCGCAACTGGTTGTGGACGACGGCGGTGATGCGACCTTGTTGATCCACAAGGGCTACGAACTCGAAGCCGGCAGCGATTGGGTCAACACCCCCGGCGCGAGCCACGAGGAGCAGGTCATTAAGAATCTCCTCAAGCGCGTGCGCCAGGAGCGTCCGGGATTCTGGCACACCGTCGTGAAAGATTGGAAAGGCGTCTCCGAGGAAACCACCACCGGCGTGCATCGTCTCTATCAGATGCTGGAAAACGGCACGTTGCTCGTGCCCGCCATCAACGTCAACGATTCGGTGACGAAATCAAAGTTCGACAACCTGTACGGCTGCCGCGAGTCACTGGCCGACGGGCTCAAGCGCGCGATGGACGTGATGATCGCCGGGAAAGTGGCGGTGGTGTGCGGCTACGGCGACGTCGGCAAGGGCAGCGCTCATTCGCTGAAAGGGTTTGGCGCCCGCGTAGTCGTCACTGAGATCGACCCGATCAACGCGTTGCAGGCGGCGATGGAAGGGTTCCAGGTCGCGACCGTCGAGGATACACTCGGCTACGCCGACATTTACGTCACGGCCACCGGCAATTGCGACATCATCACCTTCGAACACATGGCGAAGATGAAAGACCAGGCCATCGTTTGCAACATTGGCCACTTTGACAACGAGATTCAGGTCAGCCGCCTCAACGAAGCGAAGGACGTCACCAAGCTCAATATCAAGCCGCAAGTGGACAAATACACGTTCCCCAACGGACATGCCATTTACCTGCTGGCCGAAGGCCGGCTCGTCAACCTGGGCTGCGCCACCGGCCATCCCAGCTTCGTCATGTCCAACAGTTTCACCAACCAGTGCCTCGCGCAGATGGATCTGTGGAAGAACAAGGACACGAACAAGATCGGCGTGTACCGTCTGCCCAAGAAGCTCGACGAAGAAGTCGCCCGCTTGCACCTCGAAAAAATCGGCGTCAAGCTGACCCGGCTCACGAAGAAGCAGGCCGACTACCTCGGTGTGCCGACTGACGGCCCCTACAAGCCGGAACATTACCGGTATTGAGCCGTTGTCGCGGAAGATCACCATTTACTCGAAGCCGGACTGCCACCTCTGCGATCGCGCCAAGGAAGTCGTCGAGCGGTGCCGGAGCAAGGCCGATCTTGCAGTCGAGGTGATCGACATTTCGCAGAACGTGGAATTGTTCGACCGGTATCGAAATGACATCCCGGTCATCCTGCTTGACGGCAAAGAGATCGCCCGCCATTTTGTACGGGAACGGCAGTTGCTGGAACTGTTGCAGTAATCAACCATCACTGCGGAGGAACGTCGCCATGAACACAAAATACGTCGCCATCTTCGCTTTTGCCGCCGCGCTCGTTGTCGGTGGTCTCCTTCTGGCCCAGGTGCCGGCACCGGTCAAACCGCCGCCGCCCGACCCGCGCATGGACAAAATCATCGAGCAGAACGAGCAAATCCTGAAAAACCAGGACCAGATCCTCAAGGACCTCAGCGATCTCAAAGAGGGAGTGCTGCAGCTGCGTCGCCGCTCAAGCTGAGGCGATCCTGACAACGAGCGGGCTGCCCGACAAGCACTCATCGTTCACACCGAGGAGCCAGAGGCAAAGGCAATCTCCTCGGCGATCTTCAGTGCGGCGCGGGCAGGATCGGTTGCCGTGAGAATGGGCCGGCCAACAACGATGTAGTTGGCGCCTGCGATGATGGCTTCGGCGGGCGACATCGTGCGCCGTTGGTCGCCCCGCTCGGACTTTACCGGGCGGATGCCGGGGGTCACAATGAGGAATCTCTCGCCCAGGATTTCGCAAAGGGGATGTATCTCGCGCGGCGAGGCGATGACGCCGCTCAAGCCGGATTTCTTGGCAAGCCTGGCCAGACGCAGCACTTCGGCGCGGCGGCGGATTCGACCGCCCGAGCGACCGTGTTGGGAATATCGTGGAACTTCAAGTCGAGAAAGCATTCCTTGTCCTGTTCATGCAGAAACTCGACGATGCGCGGGCCCACGCGGGTGAACAGTTGGCTGCCAACCTTGTATACGTCCACGATCTTACGCGTCTTTTGAACCAGCGCTGCTGCCTCCTGCAAACTGTCCACGTCCAGCGCCACGATAAGCTTTGATTTCATCCCACTCGCATGGTAGGGAAAACCTCGTGACCGCACAAGCGCAACCGCGGCGAGAAACGGCTCCGGTGACAATGTTCTCTCCCGCAAAAGTCAATTTGTATCTCCGCATCCTTGGCCAACGGCCGGATGGCTATCACGAGCTTGAGACGGTGATGCTGCCCCTCGATTTCGGGGACGAGATAACGTTGCGGCCTCTCGATAGCGGCCTGGTACTGGAGTGCGACAACCCGAGCTTGCCGACCGACGATTCGAACCTGGCGCTGCGTGCCGCGAAAAGATTGGCAGAGCGATGCGGCGGGAAGCGGGGGGCCAGGATCACGTTGACCAAGCGCACGCCGCTGGCTGCAGGACTCGGCGGCGGCAGCAGCAATGCCGCAGCGGTGTTGCTTGGTCTCAGGCAATTGTGGGGATTGGAAGCCGACGACTCGATACTTCACCAACTGGCCGCCAGTCTTGGTTCGGACGTGAACTTCTTCCTAGTGCGCGGAGCGGCGCTGTGTCGCGGACGCGGCGAACAAGTCGAGGCAGCCCCCTGCAAGCTTTCCACGTCGGTACTGCTGGTCAATCCAGGATTCGGCATCTCGACCAAATGGGCCTATGAAAACTGGGGCAAGGCGGCCCCGTGCGGGTCGAGATTGACAGCGTCGCCGCCGGAAGTTAGTCTGCTGCTGCAGGCCTTGGCGAAGGACGATCCGGCTGGGGTTTCGCGATGCCTGTTCAACTCGCTGGAGGCGCCGTCGATTCGCAAGTTTCCCGTGCTGAGGTTGATCAAGGACGTGATGCGCAGCAACGGGGCCAGTGGGACGCTTATGAGCGGTAGCGGCGCGACGGTTTTTGGGCTGTTCGATGCCCCCCGGACGGCGGAAAAATCGGCCCGAGAAGTCCGTGAACAATTTGGGCCAAGTATGTGGACAAGGGTGACGCGGTTCGCATACGCTTGCCCCGAACCCCTTCGGGGTTAGCGGTTCAGCCGGCGGACTGCCCGGTAGTGTAAATGGTAACACAGCGGCCTTTGGAGCCGTATTTCCTGGTTCGAGTCCAGGCCGGGCAGCCAATCAGTTTGTTCCCCGCATGGCATGTCGAGTGCTTCCAATGGGTATCGAGCTTGGAGTGCTCGAAAGCATGGCCAGCATTTCAGAAGAAGAACTTCAGCAGTTGCTCCGAACCGTCGAGATGTTCGAAGCGATTACGGCTTCCCAGCCCGACGATTACCAATCGTGGGAGATTCTCAAGGAGGCCTACACCAAGTTGGGCCGGCGCGAGGAGAGCCTGGTGGCCTCCAAGAAGCTGGCCGCTGCCCATATCACTCTCGGACAAATTTCCCAGGCGATCCTCGAGTACGAAGGCATTCTGCAGGAATACCCCAATGACGCCGAAGTTCTCAAGGCGCTGAAGGAACTCGAGGCGAAAACCTCGCAACTTGCCGCCAATCGACAACCCTCTGGGGCGCCGTCACTGCGTGAGGACTCCAAGCCGACACCACTTGCCCCGGCGCTGGCCGCCGGGACAGCGGCGCCCCCCTCTTCTCGTCCGCAGCCACAAACGCACGAAGACGGCAACAAAGCGCTGATCGATGTGCTTATCGCAGAGAAGCTGGTCACGCCGCAGGCCGTCGAGCCGCTGATGAAACGCCTCACCTCGGGTCCCGCCAATTCCGGCGAGAATCCCATGCCCTTTGTCCTGACGCAATTGCTGGTCGAGGAGCAACTGGTGAAGCTTGACGATTTGCTCACGGTGCTGGTCGACCGCAGCGGCTTGCCTTATCTGCCGCTGTCAACCTACGACGCGGATCGGGATGCCGTATGCCTGCTGCCGCGAGAAGTCTGCTTCGAGAAGTGCATCGTCCCGTTCGACCTGATCAGCCGCTCGGTGTTGATCGCCACGGCGAATCCGCTCGACACGGCGGCACGCAGCCAGGCCGAAGTCATGTTGGCTTACAATGTCTTCTGGTACGTCACGTCGGCTGAGGAAATCCACGCGGTATTGCGGCGCGCCCACGGCCTCGAATCCAAACATTCTGCGGGCTCCCGCGCTTCTGGTCCCGGTAAGTCATGAAATCATTCGGAGAAAGAATCGCGGACGCTTTGATGGCGGATGGCCTGCTCAGCCTGGAGCAGCTCAACGAAGTTCTTGATCTGCAGAAGAAACAGGGCGGTCGACTGCTGAAGTTGCTCCTGGAAAAGCAACTGGTCACCGAGCAGGACATGATGGTCAGCATGGGCCGCTGTCTCGGCGCCCACCCGGTCACGCTCGCCAAAATGCGTGTGCCGCAGGACGTGATCGATCTCATTCCGAAGGATCTTGCCCAGACCTACAAGATGGTCGCCGTGGCGCGGTTGGACCGGAAGCTGTTCGTGGCCATGGCCGACCCGCTGAACGTGCTCGCCTTGGACGACCTGCGCCGCGTCCGGCCAAATGCGCAAATCATCCCATTAATCAGCACCGAGAAGGCCGTTACCGATTTCCTCAACAACGCCCAGACGCAGGTCGGCGGCGGCATCGACGCGATTCTCAAGGATGTCGACGTCGGAGACGTCGAACTGGCCACGGACAAACGGGACGAAATCAACCTCGACCAACTGGTCGAAAGCAGCGAGGAAGGCCCCGTCATCAAGCTGGTCAACCTCATGCTGGTGCAAGCCATCAAAGACCGCGCCAGCGACATTCACATTGAGCCGTTTGAGAAACAGCTTCGTCTTCGTTATCGCGTGGATGGCGTGTTGTACGATTCGACCGCGCCGCCGAAAGGATTGCAGTCCGCCATCGCGTCGCGCATCAAGATCATGGCGAACCTCGACATCGCCGAACGCCGCCTTCCGCAAGACGGTCGTTTCCGCATCAAGCTGGCCGGCCGGGAAGTCGATTTGCGCATCTCCGTACTGCCGACCGTGCACGGCGAGAAAATCGTCATGCGCGTCCTTGACAAAGGCAACCTCAACCTCAATTTGGAAGGGCTGGGGCTACCCGCTGACGATCTCGCAAAATTTACCAACGCCATCAACGCGCCCCATGGGATGATCCTGATGACCGGTCCCACCGGCTCCGGAAAAACCTCCACGCTCTACGCAGTGTTGACGCAACTGAACACCAGCGACGTCAACATCGTGACCGTCGAGGACCCGGTTGAATACCAAATGCTCGGCGTCAACCAGGTCCAGGTGAAGCCCGAGATCGGACTCACATTCGCCGGCGGGCTTCGTTCAATCCTGCGCCAGGACCCGGATATCGTCATGGTCGGTGAAATCCGCGACTCGGAGACGGCCGACATTGCGGTCAAGGCCGCGCTTACGGGACACCTGGTGCTGTCCACTTTGCATACCAACGACGCGCCGGGCGCCATCGCCCGTTTGGTGGACATGGGCATCGAACCGTTCCTCGTCAGCTCCTCCCTGCTCCTGGTGTGCGCACAACGTTTGCTCCGTAAAATCTGCCCGCATTGCAAAGAGGCTTTCAGCGTTCCGACTGACGTGACCACCCGTCTCGGCCTCACGGCCGAGGACGTCTCGTCCACCACGTATTACCGCGGTCGCGGCTGTTCGCGCTGCAAAGATACCGGCTTCCTCGGACGCCTGGCCATTTTGGAGGTCCTGTCCGTCACCAACACGCTTCGCGAGCAAATCCTGCACGACACCAGCGCCAAGGTCATCAAGGAACTGGCCTTGAAAGAGGGCCTGAAGACGCTCCGCGTGAGCGGACTCGAAAAAGCCAAGGCGGGCCTGACGTCTCTGGACGAAGTTCTGCGCGTTTCGGGTGTGGAGCTCTAACCCCCCATGGCTGGGTCTTTCTTCGCCGTCCAACCCCTCGCAAACCTGAGATTTTGGCCTCTCCGATAACAGGATTGTGCGTTTCTGCTCGAAAACCCGCTGATGGCATACCGGGTGCTCAGTAACGTGATGAAAGACGTTTGGGAATCAAACAGGGATCAGCCAACATGAGATTGCCGTTTTTCCGCAGTTCGAAGGTCGACACCACCAAGGTGACCGTGGTCGCTCCGCCGCGTCCGCCGACGCCGTCACACCCCAATTCTCCGCCAGCCGTGGCGTCGCGCACGAATCTGCACCTGGCCGAGACGCAATTGATGAGTCATCCGCTGAATACGGCAAGAACCTCGGAATCGTCCGCGGCTTCCCCCGTCGAGAGTCGGCCTGCACCTCCGTCAAACGGACAGACGATCCCGCTGTCGCTGAACTCCATTTCGCAGCAGTTACCCGGTAATTTCCTTGCCACGCTGGGCACGGAAAACGTACGGCGCATTACAGTGAATATACCTGCCGAGTGGGTGTTACCCCAGTTGGCCCGGGGCCGGGTGACCATCACCATGGCAGATCTGATCCCGCTGTTGCCCGACGACCTCAGTGGTCGAACGCTGCCGTCAGGCAATAGCCAACAGGCCATCGTGCTGCCCCTGGCAGACATCGTAAGTGCGTTACCCGTTGACCTGCTGCAACCACAAAACCAGACCGAGCTCGATATCGACACTCCCGAATTTGCCCAATTTCCAAATCTCATTGACGACACCGCCGAGAAACCCGCCGCTGAAGCATCGCCCGCGGAACAGGCCGCCGCGACCACCCAGGAATCCGCGACCCAGGAGTCCACCGCGGTCGATCAGGCCGCAACTCCCGCAGACGAAATCAGCACACCGTCAGTGCAAGAATCGGTTGCCACGGAAACGACGGCCGCGGCCGCGGTCGAGGAAGAGCAGACGACACCGTTCGCGTTGGCCAGCCAGATGGCCAGGCCCATTCCGCCTGCCAATGAAGCTCCGCCGCAGCCCACGGCGTCGGAAACCGCAACCACCGGCGCCGATGCGATCACGGTCAGCTTGCGCAGCCTGGTCGCGGTCATGCCCGACCAATACTTCATCTGCCCGCGCACTGACTTGTGGCGCCGGATCGACCTGGACACCCGTATCCCGCTGCCGGCTGATCTGGTCGTGCCCCAACTGAAAATCGCCCGCGTGCGTCTTCCCCTGTCGGTCGCCATCAGTCTGATGCCGCGCTCGATCCTGGCTTCGCCGCTGCCATCCATCTCCGACGAAACCATCCCGATCTCCCTGCAGGAGATCGTGCCGCAATTACCCGTGACGCTGTTCTCCAGCCAGACAAAACAATCAGACCTGCAGGAGATCGATTTCAGCGATAGCGACATTCCAACCCCGTTTGCCGAGAAGGACTTCACGCCCGCGACCGTCGAAATCCGTGCCGTCGAGCCCATCCAACTGCCGCCGCCTCCGCCGCCTGCGCAGCCCGAAAGCCTGCCCGAGGCTGCCGAGGTCTCGTCGGGAGCGCTGGAAGGCGAAGCCGTCTCCATTTTCGCGGAGAAATCCGCCGTCGCAGAGCCGCCGTCAACAACGGTGGAACCGGCCGCCGTCGAATCTGTAGCCGAGTCTGCCACGCCTCTCGCCGAGGTGACGGAGGAACCCATATCCACCGAAGCTCCGAAGGAAGTCGAACCACCCGCGATTGCCGCCGAAGCCCAGGCCACCGAGCCTACGGCCATCGAGCAGCCCGTCTCCGAACAGGCCACGACCGAACCTGTTGCGGAGGTCACGACACCGGCCGCTGCCACTGCGGAACCAGCATCCCAGGCTCAACCAGAGCCGGCGGAAGTTGCCGCGGAAGCTGCCGCGACCGCGCCCGTCGCCGCCGAGCAGCCGCCAACGCCTGAGCTCCAGCAGACGACTGAGCAGGCCGTGGTACCGCCGCCCGCGGACGAGCGTGCCGAAGCCGGGGAGCCCGAGACAACTTCAGAAGAGACATCCACCGAAGCCGCGCCGGAAGCGCCAGCCCCCGAGCCGGCGACGCCAGCGCCCAGCATCGGGTCGACTCCCGATCAGGTTCTCGCGAACCTCAATCGCTGGAGCCTCGCCGACCTCGTTCGCATCGAAGGGATCGACGCTGTTCTCGCCAAGCGAATCATCGAATTTCGCGACACTCACGGCGGATTCAAGTCGCTCGACGAGTTGCACCAGATTCCGGGCATCGGACGGCGGCTGTTCCGCTCGCTGGCCAGCCCGCCACGCCGTCAGCTCAATCGCCTGTTCGGCATCGAGCACAACGAAGAGCTTACCCTGCAGGAAATCGTGCAGCTTACCAGCCGGCTCCAGGGCGTTGCCGGCTGCATCCTCGCCATGTCCGATGGCGTGTTCCTGACCGGCGAATTGCCGCCGCATCTGGACCGCGAAACGATCAGCGTGTTCGCGCCCCAGTTGTTCCGCAAGGTCGGCCGTTACATGAAAGAACTGGGCGCCGGACAGGTCACGCGGTTGTCCGTGTTCACCGACCAGCAACCGATCAGCATTGTGCGCGCGGGCGAGATCTTTCTCATCGTCCTCCACGATAACCGTCACTTCAGCAAAGCATTGTTGCGCCGTTGCGAGCGCATCAGCCAGGAACTGGCCCGGCTGTGCCGTCAGCGGACTGTCGAGTAAGGGAGCCACATCATGTCGATCATCAACTACGTCAACAAGGAAATCCAATTCAAGATCGTCTACTACGGCCCGGCCTTGTGCGGCAAGACGACCAACCTCACCTACATCCACAGCCAGGTGGCCGATGCGCACAAGGGTGAACTCGTGTCACTGGCCACCGCGGCCGACCGCACGCTGTTCTTCGACTTTCTGCCGCTGAACGCGGTCGTCGTCAAAGGGTTCAAGACGAAGTTCCAACTCTACACTGTGCCCGGCCAGGTCATCTACAACGCCACGCGCCAGCTCGTGTTGCGCAGTGTCGACGGCCTGGTATTTGTCGCCGACTCGCAGTGGGACAAGATGGAAGAGAACATCGAGAGCTTCAAGAACCTCGAAGAAAACCTTGTCCGCCAGGGTACGAGTCTCGACCAGATTCCCTACGTGCTCCAGTACAACAAGCGCGACCTGCCCAACCCCGCCCCGGTGCATTACCTCAATTTCGTGCTGAACAACCGCAACGTCCACGTGCCGAGTTTCGTTGGCATCGCCACCACGGGCCAGGGAGTCTTCGCCACGCTCAACGCCATCTCGCGGCTCCTGTTGCAGAAGTTCGCGCGTGAAAACGAAGCCGCGTCCGCCAAACAGCAGTCATCCCAGACCGCGACTGCGCCGGCCTCGACCGCGTTGTCGGGGATTGCGGCGGCGGCGTCGCACCGTTGAATCACGCTATCAGGGATTCCGATCATAGGTTGTAACCGATACACATGCAGGCACTTGCAATTCTGACGGTCGAATCGGCGGAGCGTCTGCTCAAGGCACTCGAAGAATACCTTGACCATTCCGAAGCCTCGTACGCGCTGATTATCGACCGCGGCGGCGCCATTCTCAGCCAGCTCGGCGCGATTCCCCCGTCCGTGGATCCGACAACGCTTTCGGCACTGGCGGCGGGAGGGTTCGCCGCCACGCGCGAGCTGGCCTTACGCGTCGGGGAGCATGAGTTCTCGGCGTTACACCAGCAGGGCAAACATTCCCAGATTCTCATTTGTTCGATCCAGGAGGAAGCGATGCTGCTCACCGTCTTCGGCCCGAAGACGACCCTCGGTCTGGTGCGATTCTATTCAGCCCGCGCAGTGAAACAAATCGCCGCGATTCTGGACCGCGCCCGGGGCGAATCCCGGATTCCCATCGACCTCGGCCACGAGGTCGCCAGCGGCCTGCAGGACGTGTTCCACGAGCCGACTTCGCACCGTTCCTAACCGCGGCTCATCGACGGCGGACGGGGGTCGAGCCTCCCCTTCGACCTTATCAGAGCATAAGAACGCCCGGAGACGCATTCCCGCCATGCGAGCCGCCGCCACACCCGCCCGGCGCCCCAAGCCACGGAATACACCTCTTCTCATCGTCAGGGATCAAGGGCTTCACGTGCCCTGTCCGTTGCCACAATGCCTACAGACTCGGCCCCTCGCGGTGTATCTGGCAAGATGCGCGCGCACACCCCAGGCGATCTTGATTCGGGAAGGCTGTTGGGAATAATCGATGGGACGGCTGACCGTACAGGTCTACTGGCTCAGGCGTAGTAGGATCTTCGAAGCAATTTCTTGAAAGGCCTGTTGCAACTGGGCCCCCGAAGGCGCGATCTCCATGTCACCCACGGTCTGATTGGAATTGTAAGTCTGGTCGCTCGGGTCATTAATGTTGGCCAGCTCTGCCAGGAATGTAGTGTTGACCACCGGAGGGACACCGGTTGCGAGACCGATGGTGTAAATGGTGACACCCTCCCCGCGCAGGGTACTGGCTGTGTTCAGGGCCGTCAACTCTCCCTCGTTCCAAACGTTTTGGTTATACTGGCTAATTGACTCGACGTGGCCGTTAACCGATGTGAAGTTGAGCGAACTGCAGTAGATACTGCTGCCGTCACTGGAGCTCTCAAACGCGATCCCCCACGGGCCGGTCGTGTTGCAGATGGGATCGCTCTGGGACATCATAACCGGAGTCGCCGAACAACTGAGGGTCTTCTGTGAGGTATTGGCGTAACCATCGGTGAAAAACACCAGAACTTTCTGGGCGTTTATACCGTTGGTAGCGCTGGCCGGCAAAGCATTGAACTGACTCAGGGCGGTTTGCAAGCCGCCATTGGCATAGGTCCAACCGTCGAAGTTCATGCCATTCACAGAATTGATAATCGGGGTCTTGAAATGGTTCTCCATGGCCACATCGAGCGTGACCAGCGTGGAGAAGCTGTCCTCCCCAACAACATCATTGTTGTCGTCGAAATTGTTAATAAAACTGGTTACCGAAGATGCCAGAAACTGTCCGCCACCACTGCAATCCGCGCACGATGACGGATTACAGCCCATCGATCCCGACCGATCCAGCACGACCATCATGTACAGTTGGGCGCGCGTGGCTTGGGCGCTGGAACCTACGCTGAGCGTGTTCCAATTTCCCAATCCAATCGCAGGCAAGGCGCGAATGAAATAGGTGTTGACGGCCACCGTCGCGCTGACATTGATCACTGTATTCCCGTTTACCGTGCCGAAATTGACAGTGAGTGTTGGAGCCGCGACATCGCGGCCCGACGTGCCGTAATTCGCCGCAAAGGCGTTGCTGGCAACCAATGCGGCTTGCGCCTGGCCCTGATACAGATTACGCATCCCGGTCAATGCGGCGGAATCAACCGCCTTGGACAGGCGGGCTTTGGTGACGTAGGCAAACCCGAGATCGACACCCATACCGACAAACACGAACAGGATCACGATCATCAGCATAAACAGAACGAGTGTTTGCCCGCGCTCAGCAGGTTTGTGGCGATGAACCGTGTTCTGCAGATCGGGAAATTGTGGATTCATGAAAGACCTGACACCTTAAAAGTAGGCCGCATCGTAAAGCGTGGATGGCAACGTAAGACCAACGAGCCTGCCGATCGGCGTCACGGGGCTATAACCGTAGAACACCTCGGTGACAAATGTGGTTTGATTCGATTGCGGAATGGCTCCGCCGGAGGTTGCTGAGAACGGCATCGTCACGTTATTGGAGCTGGCTAGTGTGCCGATCTTACTGACGGAGCTTGGCAGCGCCCCCTCTTTGATCTGGTCGGTGATCACATACGCGCCGCCCTTGTTGTAGACAGCGGTGATGATTACTTCTCCATGGGCGAGCATGTTCAGCGGGACGGCATTGGTAATCACAATTCCGATCGCGTTGGAAATGACGGAGTCGGTGGAAGCACCGGTGCCGCGAGCCGCCAGGTTTGACCCCTCGCGCGAAATGTTGACCATCACTTGCCACGTGGAAATGGCCCGACTAAAGTCGATCAAGCCGAAGAGCAGAACCAACAGAATCAGCGCCACCAACATAAACTCGACCAGCGCCTGGCCGGACCGACTCCGATATTTCAGCCGCAAGTTTCGCAAGGTGTTCATCGACACTTCCTAGTTCGCCTGGCTCGGATCAAAAGGCTCGTTTCGGAACGTCACGCTATTGGTAAAGGTGTATGTGCCGTTCGGGAAAAAGATGGCAATCCCGGGGGTGATCAATTTAAGACTGGTCACCAGGGTGATGGTCATCTCCTGGCTGGGACCGCCCGCATAGTTGGTCGTGCCGCCGCTACTGATCTGAATGTTATTGATATTGCCGCTATTGATCAATCCTGCCGAGGCGCTTTCCGCGACTTGGATGATGGAGGCCACCCGGTTTGTACCTGAGTGTTGGCCGGTGACCGCGAAGCGGCCCGCTTGGCGCATCGCGTACTGTAGCGTCTGCTGCTCGAATAACAGTCGCCCATAATCCAAAATCCCGAAGACCATCAGGAAAAACAGTGGCGCCACCAAGGCAAACTCCACCATTGTATTCCCGGCTCGGACACAGATTGACCTGCCAAACTCGACGGCTATCATTCTCAGCAGTTTCACGTCTGCCTCCCCCCTGCTCTTGCGACTGAACATATCACTTTCGTCACCGTTGTCCACAGCGTTTTGACGCATTTTTCGTGCCGGTTCACCTTGATACACAGTGACTTGCCTTCTGCCAGCCCTTATCATCACCCTGCACGCCAAGACCTGGCTAAGAATGCCGCAAATACTACTGTTCTGGCATCAACGACTTGGCTCCAACCCAACAGCCAACAGCGCCGCCTCTTCTGTCCAGCCAATGAACAGTCGTGTCCGAAAAATGTAAACCCACGTGAACAACGCGGGCGTCGCAAGCCCGCAAGAAACCTCTTCATTCGGGCGAAACATTCTCAGTCCCGTTACCGTTTCAACCATCGGCACCGATACACTTGTCTTCCCGCCGCCACAAACTCTTTCTCGAAGTCCGTACGCGCTTCCGGCGGCAAGGCAACGGGTTCGGTTTCCGCGAACCGGGCATTCGTTTGGAACGCGCGTTGGATCCATTCGAAGTACTCCAAGTGGTCAGTGGCGCAATTGACAATACCGTCGGCGGTCATCGTCCGATGCAATTCGGTCAGGAAGTCCGGTGAAATCAGGCGTCGCGCCTGATGCCGCCGCTTTGGCCACGGGTCGGGGAACAGGATGTGATAGGTCGAGACCGACCCATCGGGCACGAGTTTCGTGACCAGGTACGCCGCTTCCAGGCGGACCAGCCGCACGTTGGTCAAGCCGCTCCGCACCGCCTTTCGATCCACCCGGCGCAACCGGCGCAACAGCCGCTCCACGCCCAGGAAGTTCCGCTGCGGCCACGTGTTCGCCGCCCAGAGCAGAAACGATCCCTTGCCGCAGCCCAGGTCGATCTCGATGGGCTGGTCCCGCTCAAAGATCGCCCGCCAATCGAACGGTTCAAACCAACTGGCGGCCTTGTAGATAAGCGACGCGCCCGGCTCAGCCCGCACGGGATTGGTATGGCCCCGGGCCAGGCCATCGGAGGACGCAGGCCCCGCGGCGTCGAAACTGGATCCCGCGGGTTTCATCCCCCCAGTTTATTGGGCAAATGCGTCCGTGACAAGCGACGGCTGGCGTCTGTCGCCAGCGTGATCAAGAATCTGCCTCCCGGAAGGACTGGAACGTCGCATCGGTCGTCGGTTGCGTCTAATCGGGATTCACGCGCTTGGAGCCGGGCAGCGGCGCGGCGTAGCCGGTGGTGAGCAACGCCCGCGCCTCGGAGTCCAGCACGTAGGGAGGATCAAGCTGGGGATCGCGTTCGGGCAATAATGTGTCCACGCCGAGCCCTTCGTCGCGCAACGCTTGCGCGTAGCTTAGCGGATCGCGCGGGTCATTCACTTTCAGGTTCATCGCCCGAGCACAGGCCACATACACGTCGTCCACTGTCACGCACTTGCCCGGTTGCCAGCCGTGCAGCGGCTCCACCGCCAGCCGTGCCAACGCCTTCATAAAATCGTCGGGCGTGGTTTTGTCCGTCATCTTCAAATCCATCGCTTTTCCCAACATCGTCGCAAACTGCTCGTGATGCAGGCAGGTTTCCTGGGACCGCGTCACGGGACGGTGCACGAGCGGAATCCCGGCTGCCCGTGGTGCGATCCTGATCGTTGCGCTGGAATTGGTAATGCTCGGAGGCGCTTCATTGGTCGGCGCCGCGTTGAGAGCAACGCTGGTCGCGCAGCCTTGCGCCTCGAGCAGCAGCTTTTCCGCGCGTGCCCAGCTCAACGTTACGCTGGCGGCATAACCATCCACCGCCTCGGCGTCGGTCGGTCCGACAGGCTGGTGAATGTTCTCCTGCGCGCCGAGAGTCAATTCGAGCAAGCCCTTGATTTTCAGCACGCGCGAGTGGATGCAATCGACCAATTCCACCTGGTTCGTCGGGGCGGCCTCTTCCAGCTTGACCGCTTCGTCACGAATCTTGCCCATCCGCAGGACGCGGGCGTCGGCGTCTTTGAGGGTCGCCACGATGTCGTTGGTGGACGACTGGGCGCAGGCCAGCCGGTGCCCGGCCATCGTGGCGAGCGCGATCATCCACACTATTGCGCGCGCCCTTTGCATGGCCTCGCAGTGTAACGGGGAGGAGAAAAAGCGCAAGCCCCGCCCGGAGCCGCCGATGACCACTCTGCGCTGGCGGGTTCGCGCCGGGAAAGAAAGATTGAATGCTCCAGCCGTTCTCGTGTCCAACAATGCAGCCGCTGTCCATCAGCCTTTTTCGTTGAAACATGCCCCCTGCGTTCCTATACTCGCCGTATCGTGGCGTTGTGATAAAGTCAAAACTGACGGTAATTCTTGTCTCTGTTCTGGCGTTCGCCGGCGTGGCGCAGGCCAACGGGGGGAATTCCGTTCCGTTCGCCATCGGCGAAAAGCTCACCTACCAGATCTTCTGGGGTCCTTTTGTCGTCGGACGCGCGAGCCTCGAGGTGGCGGGAATCGAAACCGTCGATGGGCACGATTGTTACCATCTGGTCGCCAGGGCCAAGACCAGCGGGTTGATTGACGCCCTGTTCCCGGTCGATAGCACGGCCGAAAGCTGGTTGGATTGCGAGGGCCTGTTCGCGCGCCGGTACCGCGAAGACCGTAGCGAAGGCAAGCACCACCGCAGCTCGGAGTCGCACTACGATTACGCCGGCAAGCAAACCGTCGTCACCAATCGTATCAACGGCAAACAACGCTGCGCCCTGCTCAATCAACCCGTGCAAGACGTCGTCTCGTCACTGTACGTCGTGCGCACCAAGAAACTCATGTTGGATTCGGACGACGTATTCACGATCAGCGCCGATACCACCAACTACAATGTCACCGTCCACCCCGACGCGCGCAAATTGATTTGGGTGAAACCATTCGGCGATGTTGAGGCGCTGCGCATCGAGCCGACCCCCACGCTGAGCGTCATCTCCGCCAACAAGGGACGCATGTGGTTCTGGATCAGTGACGATGCGCGCCATCTGCCCCTGCTGGTCAATTCCGAGATCAAATTCGGCAGCGCGAGGCTGGTCCTGTACAGCGTCACCAGCGGCAAGGCTCCTCGCGCCGCCGCCCGGAAGAAGGGCGACGCATCCAATTCCCCATCACCAATGGCATCCAATGCCGGCTCTCACGAGCCAGCCCCCTGATATGGAGTTTCCTCCGCTTGATTTCGGCCGCGTGCGCACCTACCCGATACGCGAGCGCCCCAACAAAGTTCATCTCGATGAATTCGCCACCGCGTGGAAGCCCGGAGGCAGTTTTGCCCATTTTTTCGAGTCACTCCCCAAGATCCTCATCGGGAACGATTTCCGCGCGGTCGTCAACGCCACCGTTTCCGCGGTCCGCAACCGCCGGCCCGTCGTGGTCATGATGGGCGCGCACACCATCAAGTGCGGCCTGAACCCAATTTTCCTCGATCTCATGAAACGCGGCGTCATCTCCGCGATTGCCTTCAACGGCGCGGGCGCCATTCACGACTTCGAGCTGGCCTACATCGGCGAGACCAGCGAGGACGTTCAGCGCGGGCTCGACGATGGCAGTTTCGGCATGATCGATGAAACCGGCCGGCTCATGAACCGCGCGCTGGCCGACGGCGTAAAGCAGGGTGTCGGCGCCGGCCGCGCGCTCGGCGAGGCGATCGTTACCGGCCAGTTTCACAACCGAGAGTTGAGCATTTTGCACCAGGGAATTGTCGGCAAAATCCCCGTCACCGTCCACATCGCCATCGGTACCGACATCACCCATCAGCATCCGACGACGGACGGCAGCGTGCTCGGCGAGGCGACGTACCTCGATTTTCAAAAGTTCGCGTCGGTCGTGGCTCAACTCGAAGGCGGGGTGGTGTTCAACATCGGCTCGGCGGTCATCTTGCCCGAGCTGTTTCTCAAAGCGCTGACGATTGCCCGCAACCTGGGCCACCGAGTGGAAAACTTCACGACCGTCACGATGGACATGATCCACCAATACCGCCCCGCTGAGAACGTCGTCCGCCGCCCCACGCACAAGGGCGGCCGGGGCTATTACATTATCGGCCACCACGAGCTGCTCGTCCCGCTGTGGGCTGCCGCCACACTGGAACAACTCAAACCCGATGAACGCTAAGCGTCTCCAGCACATCCTCGCTCGCTTCCCACAGCAACGCATCCTCGTCGTCGGGGATGTCATGCTCGATCGGTTTCTCTGGGGAAAAGTGTCACGGATTTCGCCCGAGGCGCCGGTGCCGGTGGTGGAAATCAACCGCGAGTCCCCCTTTCCCGGCGGCGCTGCCAACGTCGCTCGCAACCTTCGGGCGTTGGGCTCGTCGGTCTCCATCCTCGGCGTGTTGGGAGACGATGACGCCGGTGAAAGCTTGCGGAATTTGCTCGACCAACAGGGAGTGGACACCGATGGATTGATCGTTGACCCGAATCGTCCCACGACAGTAAAGACCCGCATTGTCGCGCATGGCCAGCAGATGGTGCGCTTTGACCGGGAAACGTGTGCGGACCTGCCTTCCCAGATCGAGCGCAAGGTGCTGGAACATTTCGAATTGCGGCTGGAGAACGTCTCCGCCGTGATATTTGAGGACTACGCGAAGGGCCTTTTGTCCCAGAAGCTGCTCAATGCCATGCAACGACTGGCGCACAAAGCCCGCAAGATCACGGCGGCGGACCCGAATTCGCGCAGTCGGATCCGTTACTCCGGCCTGACGGCGGTCACTCCGAATCGCTCTGAGGCGTTTGCCGCTGCCGGACTGCCCCCCGCCGAACCCGTCGAAGAGGTACTGCGCGACGAAGCACTTCTGCGCGTGGGGCAAACGCTCTTGCGGACGTGGAAACCCAGCAACCTTCTGGTCACGCTTGGCGAACACGGAATGTGCCTGTTTCGGCCCGGTAAGAAACCGCACCACATTCCGACGGTCGCCCGGGAGGTCTTCGATGTGTCCGGGGCCGGCGATACCGTGATTGCGACCCTGGTGCTGGGGCTGACGGCGAAGGCCGATGCAGTAGACGCTGCGGAAATCTCCAATCACGCGGCCGGTGTGGTCGTCGGCAAGGTCGGCACGGCCACGTGCTCGACGGAGGAATTGATCGCCAGTTTCCTGCGAAACCGGCGCTGAAACCGGTCAACTGCGAACGCTGGGCTCGTCGATCTTCAGCCGCCGTAACTCCGCACTCACGATTTTCTCGCGGCATTCGGGACAGATGCCGTGCGTGAACTGCGCTTCCGAATGGTCGGCGATGTAGGTGTCCACCTGCTGCCAGTAATTCTGGTCGTCGCGGATCTTCTTGCAGTAACAGCAGATGGGCAACAACCCCTGGAGCAATTTGACATTGGCCAGCGCGAGCTCCAATTCCTTGACGCGGGCTGCCAGTTCGGCTTGCAACCGAAGAATGCGTTCGCCCGTGCTGATCCGCGCCTTCAACTCGGCGCGATCAAACGGCTTGATGATATAGTCGTCCGCTCCCGCCGTCAGCCCCTGGACGATGTCCTCCTTGCGCCCCTTGGCCGTGAGCAGAATGATGTAGAACAACCGGTCCGTTCCCTGACCCCGTGCCCGGCGGCACACTTCCGCGCCGTCCATGCCCGGCATCATCCAATCCAGGATCGCCAAGGACGGCGCATCGGGCTGGCTCAACACTTCCAAGGCTTGCAACCCGTCCGTGGCGACGACGGGCTCGTAGCCCCATTTGGCGAGGGTGGTCTGCAGCAGATGGAGTGATACTGCGTCGTCTTCCGCAATCAGGATTCGCACACCACACCCTCCTTCCGATACGGTGAAAGCGCCTGGGTCAATCGTGTGACCTCCTCCCGCAGCTGGGCGGCGACAATGTCGGCCTTGTCGAACTCACCGCGGGCTCCCATGCCTTCCAACCGTTGGGCCACGGCTCGCGCAGTCTCGGCGCAAAAGGCGGCGGCGGATCCCTTGAGCGAGTGCGCCGAGCGTTCCAAAAGTTTTGCATCACGGCGGGCTATGGACTCGTGAATCTGGTTGAGTAATTCTGCCGACTCAGTGGTGAACAATCCCACCAACTCGCCGAAAAGCTCCGTGTCCCCATCGATCATGGCCAGAGCAGCCTCGCGGTCAAAAATTTTCGCGTCCGTCGCGGGCACCACCTCATCCGCCGGGAGTTTCTCTGGCACGCTGGCGATCAGTGACGGATTCGGCACCAAGCGGTCGATTGCTTCAAACAAGGAGGCTGCCTGAAGAGGTTTCGACACGTAGTCATCCATCCCGGCTTCCAGGCATCGCTCGCGGTCGCCTTTCAGGGCGTGAGCAGTCATGGCAATCACCGGAACATGTTGGCCGGTTGACTTCTCGCGCTCGCGAAGGCGCGCCGTGGCCTCGAATCCGCCCATCTCCGGCATCTGCACATCCATGAGGACCACGTCAAACGTCTCCCGCTCCAGCATGTCGAGAGCTTCCACGCCGTTGCTGACTGCGACGAGTTTGTGCCCGTGTTTTTCCATCAGCTTGGCGACCAACCGCTGGTTGACAGCGTTATCCTCCGCCAGGAGCACCCGCAACTTGCGAGAATCGCCCGCCGAGGACGGCTTGGCCTCAGCCGGTGGTTGAACCGGCTCGCCCCGAATCCCCAACGCCGCGACGATAGCATCGAAGAGCTCCGACTGTTTGACCGGTTTGGTCAGGTACCCGTCCAGCCCCAATTCCCGGCACCGGGAAGCAACGCTGGCCTGGCCCGCTGAAGAGATCATGATCACTTTCGTTGCGGTCAGGTCCGGATCCTGGCGAATCTGCGCGGCCAGACTCAATCCATCCGTCTCCGGCATCATGTAATCCACCAAGACCACCGGGAATGGTTCTCCGCGGGCGCGGGCCTTCTTCATTCCGGCGAAGGCGGCGGCGGCGTTGCCGGCGATCACCGGCTTGGCATGCCAGTGGCGCAGGATCTCTTCCAAAACGCGACGATTGGTGGCGTTGTCATCGACCAGCAACACCGAAAGGTCTTTCAGGTCAGCCCGTTGCCCTGGCAACCGGAGCTGGAGATTCTTCGACCGTCGCATTTGCACCGTGAAATGAAACGTGCTGCCCTGGTCCACTTCGCTTTCCACCCAGATCTTGCCGCCCATCAGCTTGACCAACTGACAGCAGATGGCCAGACCCAGACCGGTGCCGCCGTATTTGCGCGTGGTCGAGCCGTCGGCTTGCGCGAACGCTTCGAAGATCACGCCCTGCTTGTCCTTGGGAATGCCAATGCCCGTGTCGCTGACCGCAAAATGCAGGCACAGATCTTCCCCGTCCTGGCTGTCGACAGTGACGTGGACGACAACCTCACCTCGTTCGGTGAATTTGAGCGCGTTGCCGACGAGATTGACGATGATTTGCCGCAGTCGGACCGGGTCGCCAACCAGCTCATCAGGCACATCGGGGGGGACGTGGGCCGCCAACTCGAGGCCCTTCTGGTGGGCGCGAATGGCCAGGGTCTTGAGCGTGTCTCCCAGATTATCACGCAGGCTGAAATCGATCGGATCAAGGTCGAGTTTGCCCGCTTCAATCTTGGAGAAATCGAGGATGTCGTTGATCAATTGGAGCAACGTTTCTGCAGACAGCTTGACGGTTTCGAGGTACTCGCGCTGATCGGGCGACAGGTCGGTCTCCAGCGCCAGATCGGCCATGCCGATGATTCCGTTCATCGGCGTGCGAATCTCGTGGCTCATATTCGCCAGGAACTCACTCTTGGCGCGAGTGGCCGACTCCGCCTTCTCTTTTGCGGTCCATAACGCCTCGTCCCGCTGCTGGATCTGCTGGAGCATCTCGTTGAACTCATCGACCAACAGGCCGATTTCATCGGTGGAGGACCTGACGGCACGCACCGAATAATCGCGCGTCTCCGAGACCGTCCGCGTGGACCGGACGAGATCGAGGATTGGTTTCGAGATGAACTGTTGCAAGCGGGACGATAGCAACAACGACGCCAGCCAGGAGAGCAGCAAGATAATCGTGACAATCCGCAACTCTTCCACGAAGCGGTCGGTGAGCCAGTGAAAATCGGCGCGGATGAACACGGTTCCCGCCTTCCTTCCTTGCAGGAGGATCGGCTGATACAGCACCAGGTGACCACCTTCGATGCGGTCGATGTCGTCCCCCAACAATGCCGGCACTTCGCGCTGCGGCTTGACATCGTCGCGGGCGTACTTGATGACGAGCTTGCCGTCTTTGCTGTACACACACGCGAGGGCGATGGAATGCTGTTTGCCCGCCCACGAGTTCACTTCCTTAACCACCTCGGGATTGGAAAGGTCACGACCGGCGGTCTGCTCTTCCTCGATCATCTCCGTCAGCACCGACAGATCACGGGTTATTTGGTGGCGGTAGTTGATCATCTCGTAAAGCCCGAAGGCAAAGCACGCCAGAATGACAGCCACCGTGCTGGTGAGCATGCTGATCCACATCAACTTTCCACGAATCGACCTGTCGGTGATCAAACGCATTGTTCTGATTTCCTTCCACCGGACCGACCACGGCTCCACGCATGTCCAGTGCCCAACTGACTGACGCCGCAGTAGTCCCAAAGGCAGCCCATGTAACTGCTAATCAAGCACCGGGGATGCCATCCTTGCCACCGAGCCGAAGCTTTGCCGCAAAATCGCGAATAAGGGCACCCCCACCCCGAATTTGGCTGGAAGATGCAGAAATGCCCGGTCTCAGGCAAACGAACGGGTTGGCTCCCCGTACAATCCTGAACAGTCTCGCCCACGAGGTCCGGGCACTACGCCTGCGAGACATTCGTGGCGGCTTCGCTTCTCCTGCCGAGATGCCGATCAATGCACTCAATCACCTTCGCGATGCTCGCCGGCTTCGGAAGAAACTCGTAGCCCCCGCGCAACATGGTTTGGGCGGTGGCTTCCTGTCCGGAAACCAGTGACGTCAGGAAAACGACCGGCGTTGATCGTAATGACGGGTCACTGTGCATGCGGAACGCGACATCGCCACCATCCGCGCCGGGCATGCACACATCGAGAAAAATCATATCGGGCCGGTATTCATGCGCGGTCGAGAGGGCGCGTGTCGCTACGTTTTCGACGACGACCGAAAACGAACCTGTCTTCTCCAAACCCACCGCGAGGAGCCGGCTCGTTGCAATATCGTCATCCACAATCAAAACCTTTGTCTTGCTCATTAGGCATCCATCCTTTGGTGCTCCCACGGAGCAGCTTGCGTTCCACTTAACCGACAGCAGCGAGAGGCTGGGCGGGCTGGGCCGGTGCATCTGCCGGCGGGAGAACACGTGTAATTGCCTGTCGCAACGTCTGTTGGGTGATTGGCTTGCGCAAAATCAAATTCGGCTGGTGCGCCGGATCAGTGTCATCCATGGGCATGTCAGCAAAACCTGTTACCATTACCACCGGGGTCTTGGGGGATCTCTGCTTGATGGCCGCCGTCAACTGGTCGCCACTCATTTCCGGCATCGCACGATCTGCCACCACGACGTCGTAGCCCCATTGCGTGAACCGTTCCAAGGCTTCTCGACCGTCCGCAGCCGTCTCAACAAAGTGCCCGTCGCCCCGCAAATACTCCGCCTCAATGTCGCGGAACTGCGGTTCATCTTCCACCACCAGCACCCGCAACGGACGCGACGGCACGGCGCTACTGGCCGTCGGTTCCCCGTTCTCCGCTTGGAATATTGGCAGTCGAATTGTGAAAGCCGCGCCCTTACCAGACTCGCTCTGAACGTCGATCGAACCTCCGTGCCGTTGAATGATGCCGTAAACGATCGCCAGGCCAAGGCCTGTGCCCCGTTCTCCCTTCGTGGTGAAGAATGGCTCGAAGCAGCGCTGCCGGACTTCTTCGGTCATGCCCCGGCCCGTGTCCCGCACCTGAACGACCACCGAATTCTCCTCGGTGCCGGTCGTAATGGTGACCGTGCCTCCCTGGGGCATCGCGTCGACGGCGTTGAACAGCAGGTTGATCAGCGACTCGCGCAGATCGGACTCGCTACCGCGGACCGGCGGGACATCCTTGAGTTCGGGTTCCACCACCACCGTCGCGCCGCTGGCCATCATCTGGTCCTTCCACTTCGGCTGGGTCAACACGATCGCCTGGGTGACGGTTTCATTGACGTCGACGGCCTGATAAACGTCTGACTCCTTCCGGTGGCGATAGAACTCGCGAAGGCGATTGACGATGTTGACGGCCTCTTGCGCCGCAGCACTGGTCATCTGGACGTACTTTTTGACCTTGTCCTTGTCATCAAGATTCTCCGGCCAGGCCAGCAACAGTTCGTTGAACCCCAGGATCTTCGCCAACACGTTGTTGAAATCGTGGGCGACGCCACTGGCCATCTGCGCCAACGCCCGCAATCGTTCCTGCTGTACAATCTGCTTTTGTGTTTCGCGCAGCTCGGCCACCGTGCTGGCGAGCTGAGACGTGCTTTCGCGCAGCGATTGCTCGGCCTTCTTGCGGGCCGTAATGTCACGTACACTGAGCAAGAGCACAGGCCCCTTCGGACAATGGACCAAACTCGCATCTCCTTCACACGGGAATTCGCTGCCGTCGGGGCGCAGAAACTGAAACTCGTGGCCCGTTTGGTTCGCCGCTGCCGTTGCGGGCGCGTCCATGCTTGCGAGGGCTGCCAGCAGCCCGGGGCAGAACTCAATAAACTGCCGACCGACGAGTTCGTCCTCGTTCCGGCCGCTTAACCGCAGCGCGGCCTGGTTGGCCTGTAGCACGCGAAGCGTACCGGGATCGAGCAGGAAGATCGATTCACCGGAAGAATCAAATAACGCGTGGTAATCACGCTCGGACAGATTGACGTTGTCCTCGACCACCATGCCCACCACAATCAGCAGGGCCAGAATCGCCGAGGCCAGGTACGCGCCGGCCATCAACACCTGCGAGCCGCTCGCCAACGGAAATCCGATCAAATGGATGCCCCACAGAAGGAACCCGATGCCAAGGATGAGGCTGCCTCGGGACCGCCGGCGGGCGCGGATATACAGGACGCCGGTGTAGACACCCGCTCCGCCCAACAACAGAAATACCGGCAACGTCAGCCACAGCCCGTCCTCAGCGCGATACGCCGCGAAGTAGCTCCAGATGATAATCAGCACCGTTGCCAACCCCAGCTCGCGCTGGTTGCGCTGAATTTCCGACAGTTGAAAACTGCCCCAGAACATGAACAATGCGCTGATCCCAATGCATGCCCGGGACGCCATCTGCAAAGAGGGCGTGTGCGGGGATTCCTCCAATCCGATCGACGCGGCCAGATACACGGAATAGAACATCCACGCCACGATCCACAGGCTGAGATGATGGCGCCGGGTCGAGTAGTTCAGGTAGGCGAACAGCACGATAACCATCCAGACCGTGATCAGCGCCAGAACCAGTGCTGACTTGATCCATTCGGGGGGGAAATACAAGACGGACTCATCAAGGAAATTCAAGTGCAGCATGGTCGCCATGACTTCGTCCGTGTTCCGTTAACAGGCCCCGACACCCGGGCATCGAGTAGTGTTCGCACTCTCCGTGCCAGAATTCGGGTGTGAAGGGCCTTTCCGATGGTCGGTGTCGGCCCTCGCTGCCCGCTTTTCTGCCCTGTCATTCACGTCCGCCAACTCGTGCCCGATGGCGCTCTTCGACCACTTCACGTCGCGGGCAACATCGCACCGCGCAAGTCGCGAAAAATCGGTGAGCAGGATTGAGGAGGACACTTCGTACAGCCCTGGAATGAGCGCCATCACTGTGAGAGCGATGATCAGAGGTGTCTTGCGGCGCAGTGTCATCGCCGTCCGTCCCTTCGGTCGAAACTCGACACGATCGTTTGCACGTTGGCATTCACCGAACGTCCGTTTCTGCCATCAAATCGACAAAGCAGCAGGCGATAAAGTGCAATAACCATGCCATCGGCAGGCCAAAGCAAGCGGGCGCTTTAAGCAAGCCGGCTGGCCAAAAACCGCGTTTCCAGAAAAATTCAAATCACGGCGCGAAGGGCAATCAGCGAAAGGAATCTCGCTGACACCAGCAGCCACTTTCAGATGTGCTGTTGATCAACTTGAACTCCCTATCAAAGGTTCCGCTCAGAATTTTTTGTGAAAAAACATTCTGTTGCCTTGACAGACACGAAGTTCTTCGCTACCCTAGTCGCGTAGGAATTGTTTCTGACCCCGTTAGGGAAAAGTTTTAGGGAGGCAGAGTAATATTGGTCGGAAATCAGTAGCTAAGTAACTGGGCTCACCCCCAAACGGTCACGTCGCCGTTTCTGTTGTGTTGTCGCCGCTGTTGTTTCCTTCACCCAAACGAGCGCGGTAGTCACGCAGTCGTTGGGCGTACGCATCGTCAGGTCGTGATCCCCTAACAGCCACGATGCTGGAAGGAAACAACAACCTATGAAGTGTCTGCAAGCGTCTCCGTCCCGGAGATCATCCACAATCGTATTGATCCTTGCCGCGCTCCTGCCCGTTGCCACGAGCCGGGCAGACTATCCGGCGGCGAACTTTGATTACCCCATCCCCACAGCGCCCGTGACATACGATGGAGCCGGTTGGTGGTCATGGCCGCAGCCATACGGGGGCTGGACCAACTATCCGGACCCGAACGTCTCCACGGATCCTGCACCCACAGACCCGTTGGGAACCATTTCCTTCACCGACTCGACGCCCGCCGACGAAACGACCCCAATCGACACATCCGACACCGCGGCGGCCACGAATGCGAGTGTTGACGCGGCAAATGTTGCGGTTGACGAAGCCGCCACGGCATCTGGCCAAACAAATCTTCCCTCGCTGGTCACCGGCCTCATGGCAACCGAGACCTCCCCGTCGCAAGTCACACTGCGTTGGGACGCCTCGACAGACAGCGGTGGACCCGGTCTTGCGGGCTATGAGGTCTACCGCAATGGCACATTGGTCGGGACAACGACCGCAACAGAATTCGTGGACGCGAGCGTGGCGCCGAACACACCGTATTGTTACACGGTCGTGGCCTTCGATCTCAACGGCAACGATGGCCTCATCAGCGCCGAAGCCTGTATCACTACACCTTCCTCGGCCACTGCGGCGATCATTCCTTCGGATCGGCTGATCAACTGGACGCCGGGCTACGCATCGTCGGTCGCTGGCGTGGGTGTGCCGGGCGGCGTGTCAACTACGCGCACCAATTCGCTTCTGGCGATCACGGTATACGGCGCTGACAGCAGTGGCGTGCATGACTCCAGCGGCTCGATCAATGCCGCTCTCAGCCATGCGCCGGCCAACACGGCGGTGTTCCTGCCCGCCGGCACCTACATCCTCAGCAACGGCCTGACCC